>ENA-OPEE01000949-OPEE01000949.1-human-gut-metagenome-genome-assembly--contig:-NODE-949-length-22453-cov-2.556032_pt1 | contig 22453 bp, 13 predicted proteins | sample MGYA00241263_ERZ501506 | MGnify/ENA primary metagenome ERZ501506 (study PRJEB25962, sample SAMEA2042626) | human gut metagenome | biome: human gut; feature: human-associated habitat; material: faeces...
AAACTACGAGAAAAATCCCGTAGTTTTCTATTTACACAATCAGATGGATAGTCCCAATTTGTATATTAGAATGAAGATAAATTAGATCCTGTCCAGCCGAACAAAGAAGCATCCGCACCGGTATTGTTTTCAGATTCAACCAATGTGTTCAAGTCACCATTCAGCTTATTACCTCCTGTGATGCTCAGCGTATTAGTAATATTAATACTGGAATTGGCGTCACCCGCACCTTTACTGTCCTTCATATCGATCAAATCGATTGTTCCGCCTGTACCTTTCACTAATGCATTCTTGATAGTAGCTTTCGCACCGCGACGTACTTTAATCACATCTTGCATACGGTCTACGTTATCTGTGGTATTGGCAGCATTGTTTACGATCGTCATGTTTTCTACTATAAAGTCAGACTGACGCAAATGATCCGGATACAGACCATCCATATTACCGTCAGCTTCGATACCGCGCGGATCGGCTTCCGTACTTGTATAGTCTCTTTCCCAAACGCCATAACAGTTCTTCAATGTACCACAATAACCTTGCGTAAAGTCGAACATATCGTCATCCGGATTAACAGCCAACAAGTTAGTTACGTTCACCGTACCACCAAAGAATTCGATTGCATCGTCAGCACTTTCCAACACATAGATATTTTCTATTTTTGTTCCGTTACCAACACCGTTCAAGGTCAGTCCGTTATGTTCGATATCCGCAGTAGAGCGGGCACCTGCATAGCAGATTTTCACGTAAGTCAATGAACCGGAGCAATCATTGTCTACATTACCGCCGTATTTATAGTCATTGTTGATTTCAGTCAATGCTGTATCACTCTTATCGGCCTTCGAACCGGAAATAGGAGCTTTACCATTGATGATTACTCCACCCCAATATCCAGACACCGGACTTGTTGTATTTGCCGTAAAGACGATTGGTTTGTCCGCTGTACCATCGGCATAGAGTTTACCTCCCTGTGCAACCAACAGATAGCTGCTGAAACCTTCACGTGCCTTGATGGTAGTTCCGGCAGGAATATTCAAACGACCTCCGTCAGCAATGATGACTGTTCCGTTCAGAATGTATTCTTTCGCATCCAATGTCTGTTCACCGGTCAGTGTTCCGGACAGAATATTTTCGCCTACCACGATAGAGCTACCTGTTCCTTCACCATTTCCACCGTTTCCATTTCCATTACCATCTCCGTCACTATCACTACTACATGCAGTGAATGTCAGTGCAGTTGCCATAGCGGCAAACGTCATCAAGTTTACAAACAATCTTTTCATTTTACTTTAATAATTAGTTAATAATCTTATTTCATGATCCGGTTTAAAATGTGCACGACACTCCCAGACTGATATTTATTCCTTTTTTGTAATCGCTAAGTACCACTTCTTCTCCACTTTCATTAGCCTTGCGACTCAACTTATACGATGGGTCCAGAAGGTTACGGGCTTTCAGTGTAAGTGAGATATACTTATTCAGTTTGGCCTGCGAGACGAAGTCAAGTGTCATGATTCCCTGTTCCATGATATCCTGATAGCCTTGCGTACCGATGGTATAAATTTTATCGCTGACATAGTTGAGCACCAATGTATTGATGAAACTATGATTCCCTTTTGTGTAGTTATGAGATAAGTCAAAATTAGCAATCCAGGGGGCGGCACCTTCCAGTTGTGACCCGGTGGTAACGGTTGCCAAAGGCATTTTCGCATTCGTATAGATATACGATCCGTTCAAGCCGAAAGAGAGTTTATTCATTCCGTTTGCCGCACTGCTTACCGGGCGGACAAACAGGTTTTTGCGTACCTCCACTTCCACTCCGGCTACCGTTGCCTTATCTGCTATGTTCTCATAAGAAAGATATCCTCCGGCACTTGCCACCTCAATGCGTGAAATCGGATTCTTGATGAGTTTATAAAAGGCTGTCAGAGAAACCAGTTCAGTCGGAGTAGGATTAAAGTCCCATTTCAAATCGACGTTATAGTTGTCCGAGGGCTTCAGGTTCGCATTACCCTGACTGTTAAAGTTCACTCCTACGTAACGATAAGGAGAAATTTCCTTAGGTTGCGGCAACGTATAAGTTTTACTTGCACCCAAACGTAAGGAGTGCTTCTCACTCAGATTGTATTTCAAATTCAAGCTTGGAAGAAAAAAGTCCTTTTGAATCGTGTTGTTCCCTTCCGAACCACCTTTATTCACATTATAGTCTACCTGAATATCTACATTATCATATTTCATTCCTACATTTACAATCCACCGGGGAGTAAACTGGTAAGTAGCTTCCGCATAAGCGGAATGAATATTTTTCGTGACCGAATACTTATCGATGTTCTTCTGAACGGCAAACCATCCGGAAGAAAGATTCGTCTGATTATAATAGTCGTCGAGCGAAAAATTGTCGAGTGAAGGAATGGAAGAAGCGTGTCCCACAGTCAGATTGTATTCAGTCGCTTTAAAATTATCATCAACAAACCGGCCCGCATAGCCAAGACGTATTTGAGAGATTTCTTCTACATTATCTTTCAGACGATAAACAAGTCCTGCCTTTACATTGATGTCATCTTCGTCCAAAGTGGAGAAGTACCGTTGTTGGGAGTTACCTCTAAGTAAGGTGTATCCTTCTTCTGCCTTTGTTATATTGTTGATCCGGCGGTCGGGTTCGTTTCCTTTCACAATATTATAAGAAGCACCGGCATCCAGACTCAATGTTTTGGTCAGTCCCCAGTTAGTCATCAGCTGGTTAACGATCAGCAAGTTGTCATTCGTTTGCTGGCGACGGGTAAATCCCTGATTATCAGAATCATCACTAAAGATCGAGTTTTTACCGGTATAGTCACCCACAGATTGCACATTGGCATGAATCATCATAAAATTGTAACTCACGTGATGACGGTTCTGCATATCATAATCCACATTGGCCAGTGCCAGCTGACTGATATTCTCGGTGTACTTCTTACCCGTCATATCTTTGTACACCGTACCACTTGTCGTTGTATTACGAATTGTTTCATCCGTATATTGATAATCTGTCGTATGTCCGGCAGTCAGGAAGAAAGAGAGCGGATTCTTGTCTTTTCCCACATAAAACCGCTTTCCACCGGAGATGCTGTAACTTCGGTTCATCTGAAAGCTCTGACTGGAAGGGTCCAGTTTATTTTTGAATCCCCAGCTATTTTCATCGGCAGGTTCTGTTGTATTGGCAAAACCCATAAAATTGACTCCGTCGAGTTTCAGAAAGTCGGCTGTCACTGTCTGAGTGTTCAGTCCACCGGAAATACCGATATTCAGGTTTCCGCTACCGATCAGTTCTTTGGAAACAATGTCGATCGTCGCACCGCCCACATCACTGATACCTCCGGCATTAAATGCCTTATTAACGCCAACAGACTGAATAATATCCGTACCGAAGAAGTCGAGAGAGATATTCTTATATTCCGGATCTTCCGAAGGAACAGAAAATCCGTTAAAGGTAGTCGCATTATAGCGGTCGCCCAGTCCACGGACAAAGACATTCTTGACTCCATCCTGTTTAGAAACCCCCGCCACTTTGGTTACAGCTCCCTCCGCATCGGAAACACCTTTGCGGGAAAGCTCCTTGACGCTGACAGCCTGCACGGCAATGACTGCTTTTTGTTGTTCGAGCAACAACATATTCTCATTCTCGCGATTCTTCTTTGCTACCACCACTACATCCGAGAGTTCATGTGTATCCGTCTCCAATTCCAGATCCAAAATCACCAGTTTCCCGTTCTCCACACGAACTTTGCGGCGTACTTCCGTCTTGTATCCTATATATTTTATTTCAACATCATACATACCTTCCAACACACCGGTACTGTTCAACTCAAAATTACCGTCCATATCGGTCACAGCTCCGGCAGGAGTTCCCACCAATCGTATCGTTGCTCCAATCAAAGGTTCTTTGGAGAGCTTGTCTTTCACCGCACCTTTAATCTTGATATTGGCAGCCAATGCAGGAAGAACACACAACAAACAAAAAAAGGCTGCAACAGAAAATCTAAAAAGAAATAGTTTTTTCATCGAACTTCGCTCTACGTTTTTAATTACGTCGGCAAAGGTAGAAGGAGGAGGTTACAATACGAATACGAATCAGATACAATGGTTTGAAATAGCCGTTTCAGGTTTATTACATCGTGTTACAAACTTGTTATCAACGACTTACAATACAGCTTTAATCCACTTCTCTGTAAGATTTAATCTGCATAACGGATAATAGATTTTAGTACCCCGAAGAATAAATCTCAGGGAACAGGACTCTAAACTATTATAATAGGGTGGATACAGAAAAGCTAGATCAGTTTCTTTTTCTTCCGGTAGTTCTCGCGAAACTCTTTAGGAGAACAATCTTTTTTCTTCTTAAAGATACGATTAAAATTAGAAAGGTTATTGAACCCGCACTCATAACAGATTTCTGCGATAGACATCGTAGAATCTACCAGCAACCGCGAAGCAAAACCCAACCGGATATCAATGATATAGTCGGAAAGGTTTTTCCCCGTGCGCAATTTAAAGAAGCGGCTGAACGACACATCAGTCATTCCGACCATACCAGCCAACTGCCCCAATCGAATTTCTTCCTGATAGTGAAGATTGATATACTCCTGCACCTTTTGTACACGACGACTATCGGAATGGACATCAATCTTAGCAAAAGAAGAACTGGATAATGTCCGGGCTTCTTCCTCAAAGAGAGAGAGCTCATAGAGAATCGTCATAAATTTGATAACTGCATAGAATCCTTGCTTTTCAGAAGCAAGCGTATCCAGCATAGGATAGATCTTGAGTATAGCAGACATCGGAAAACAGAGTCCTTTCTGAGCCTTATCCAGCATCCGGCGAATAGAGTCGAACTGGTTTTTATTGATAAAGCTCTTAAAGAACAGGTCTGAAGAGAATTGAATAGTGATCTCTCGTATCTCTTTGGAACGACATTCATTTTGTTCCCATACATGTTCCAGATCTTTGCCTGTGATCAGAACCAGATCATAATCTCCTATCACTTCAGAGGAATCTCCCACAACACGTCTTACTCCCGCAGCCTTCTCTGTAAAGTTCAGTTCAAATTCAGAATGATTATGAATCGGATAAGTAAATTCCGTTTTATAACGTTCTGCAATATAGAAACAGTCTTTGTCAGACAAAGGTGTAATCTCACGGATAATCTGGTTGGGTATAGGTGTATTCATAATCAATTATAGTTAACAGTATGTATCGTTTATATAATATGCTATCTTTTGAATCAATGTTCTATCTTCACTCCTATCCGACGCAGGTCTTCACCTGAAGGATTTTGGAAGACTCGCAGACCGAACTCCGGAATGATGGCCAGCACATGATCGAACACGTCTGCCTGTATGCCCTCATACGCCACCCAAACTTTGTTGGCAGAGAAGAAATAAAGTTCCAATGGAATACCTGTCTCTGTAGGCTGAAGTTGACGTACCATGCAAGTCATTTCCTGATTAACGGTAGGCAAACTCCGCAAATAATTTGTCAGATAGGCACGGAAAACTCCCAGATTGGTCTGTCTTCGTCCGTTCACTAACACGGAATTGTCAATATCATGTTCCTTATTATATTCTTCTACTACCCTCTCCGTCTCCTCTACATAATTTGTCAATAACTGTATCTTACGATATTTCTCCAGCATTTCCGGAGTGCAGAAGCGTACACTCGTCATATCAATATTAATGGAACGCTTCACTCGACGTCCACCGGATTCCTGCATCCCTTGCCAATTCTGGAAAGAATCGCTTATCAGGAGGTAAGGAGGAATAGTCGTTATCGTATTATCAAAATTACGTACCTTTACAGTATTCAGGGTAACCTCTATCACAGTACCGTCCGCCCCATATTTTGGCATAGTAATCCAATCGCCCACTTTCAGCATATTGTTGGCAGAAAGCTGGATACCGGACACAAATCCCATGATACTGTCTTTGAATACCAACATCAGGATAGCGGCAGATGCTCCTAATCCGGTCAGTAAGACCATCGGACTCTGATTGATCAAAATACTGATAATAATGATAGCTCCTATAAAGAAAAGAATCACTTGTGCCGTTTGCAAAAGTCCTTTCAACGGTTTGTCCCTATACTGCTCCCGCTCACTGTATACTTGATAGACAGCCGTAAACAAAGCACTGATAAAACGAAGAAAAACAGCAATGATATATATCAGGCAGAGACGGCGCAGGAAATCAAGTAAATCAGAATCCGCATGCTCGGGGAATGCGATAGGAATGGCAATATAAATCAAGATAGGTGCCACCATCCGGCTGACATTCACCATCACTTTATGGTTGAATACAATATCGTCCCAAGTAGCTTTAGTCTGCTTCACCAACTTGGCCACTACCCGCAGAATAATTTTTCGACAGATCAGATTAGCCAATAAAGCAATTCCTATAATGAATAGCAATACGATCAGATTATCTATTTTGTCCGCCCAGACCTCATCCACTCCTGCCGAGACCAACGTACGGTTAACCTCCTGCATCACAGCGTTCCCTACATTTTCCGTTTCTCCATTTGCTAACGCCACACTCACCGTATCAATCACTTCTTTCATAAAATAGTTCCTCTTTTAGTTTACTGTCCTTTATTCTTTTATTTATTCCCTTCGGTTTATTTTTCCTTTGCCAGATATTCCTGAATATCCTGCCTCAGCCAATCGTAGTGGAAGAGTCGCTTATAAGCAACATTCTTCTTCAACATAATCTCCACATTCACCTGGCTATTCTGATAACAAGTCAGTTCATTCCTGAATTGTTCATTATGCTCTGCCAGTCGTTTGATTTCCTGTTCCCGTTCCCGGCGTAAGGCGGTACAGACAGGAATCAAGAGTTTCATTACCACATTATCCATCACATGATGCCCCTGCATATACAGATAGGTAGTTTCCGGGACAAGCCCCAGTTCCTTCAATTCCGGCCGCAATGCGTTGACTTGGCCGACAGAACCGGGGAAACGTGCCTTCAGTTCAGAGAGTTTCTGATTGACACGATGTTGCAGTGCTTCCAGACTGTGTTCCGGATGTTTAAGACTAATCTCACGCAAAGCTGTATAAGTATGGAAATCGTACATCGGAAAAGTATAAGTATCCCGTTGACGATAGAACCACACGTTCCATAAGAAAAGCGGATATACGATTTCGGAGTATCGCTTCAGATAAGCGTTGAAATCCAGAATAAAACGATCGTTCAATGTAGCCTGTACACATACTTCGTGAAGGCTTTCGGCAAAGCAGTGATAGTTCTCAATGGCGTATGTATAGGTCTGGAAGATATATCTGTTCCGGTTGATTTTACGAGAAGTATTCGTAGCCCCCTGCAACAGGAAATCATAATCACTGTCTACGCAGGCAATCAGGCTTCTTCCAAGTTCGGCAGTATTCAGCGTGTTCATAAGCACCATCTTCTTACCTTTCGCCAACGAAGTAGCCGAAGGGAGCATCACTTGAAAATAATGCTCGTCATTTTCAAATTCTTCGAGTAATGTGCGCCAAAAGGCAACATCATCGTAGCTCTCTACATAAGCAATGATGCGCCGGCGTGCCTTTTTTGAATATAGCTTGTGAGCAGCATTGAAGTAAGAAGAAGTCAGATTATCGCGTAGTGAAGTTGCCATGTATAGATCGTTATTAACAATTAATAGTCGGGTGGATTTTAAACCCATCCGCTTCCGTAGAAATATCGCTCACCTCTGTCACTGCATCCAGCCAGCCTTCCATGATAACGGCAGGCGAATGGGTGGTCAGAATGATTTGTACGTTGGGATTCAGTTCCCGGATCATTGAAATCAATTTCTGTTGCCACTCAATATGCAGAGAGGCCTCCGGCTCATCCATAAAAAGAACACAATGGCTGTTGTCCTGCACAAGTACCGTTAGTAGAATCACCAGCATTTGCTTTTCACCGGACGAGAGTTTATATGGAAACAGCAGTTCTCCATCCTGATAAAAGGCTATATCATTCCGACGGCGATCTATCTTTTTACGGGTGTAACTGAAAAGTTCGTCAATCATATCCTGAAAGCGACGCTTGGCAAGGGACAGAGTAGCCGCTTTATTGCGCTGTTCTTCGTCATTGCTGGAAAGCATCTCAATCATCTTATTACCGATATTAACCTGATAATCAAGATAGCGGCGTTGCAACAGATATAGTTGCCAGTCCAGTTCGGACTTCACATTCTTATCTGCCATGCGTGCCGTAAAGTCACCCATAATCAAAGGACGGTCGTAGCTACGAATCACATCGTAAGGGATGTAAGTCGCTTCGGGATTATCAAAGAAAAGGTGTACCCCGTTCTTCGCATCGCTCTTCATTTCACCGGAGAGTTGTATATCGCCCGAAAGCTGTTCGAGGTATCCCACCGAACGGTTCAGAATAGTCGTCTTTCCCACTCCGTTGATGCCGGAAAGAATATTCACATCCGGGCGTAAATCCCATCTTATATTAACGCGGCCCCAGAGTCCGTTGATCTCGATCCGCTGGATATAGTCTGCCTGTTGTTCCATAATATTCAATTTTAATCAAGGCAAATATAAACAAATCATGCGACAAATTAGTTACCTTTGCAGCAGTTTTCAATAAAGGTAACAATTAAAAGGTATACACGAACTTATGGGTAATAATAAGAACCCGCACGGCCATCTGTTTGCACTAACTGCAAACGTAATGTGGGGATTAATGTCTCCTATCGGAAAATCGGCACTTCAGGAGTTTTCTGCAATCTCCGTCACTACCTTTCGTATGGTAGGAGCTGCAGCTGCATTTTGGATACTTTCCATCTTTTGCAAGCAGGAACATGTGGATCATCGTGATATGCTTAAGATTTTCTTTGCTTCCTTGTTTGCACTGGTTTTCAATCAAGGAGTATTTATCTTCGGACTTTCCATGACTTCACCTATCGACGCATCTATCGTAACAACGACCCTGCCGATAGTGACCATGGTCGTAGCTGCTATCTATCTGAAAGAACCGATTACGAATAAGAAAGTGCTGGGTATTTTCGTCGGTGCCATGGGAGCGCTGATTCTTATTATCAGCAGTCAGGCGGCAAGCAGCGGCAACGGAAGTCTGATTGGTGACCTGCTCTGTCTGGTTGCGCAGATCAGTTTCTCTATCTACTTAACGGTATTCAAAGGTCTGTCACAACGATATTCGACAGTGACTATTAATAAATGGATGTTTATCTACGCTTCGATATGCTATATTCCTTTCTCCTACTATGATATTTCAACTATTCAATGGGCTGCTATTCCAACGATTGCCATTGTGCAGGTACTGTATGTCGTATTGGGAGGAAGTTTCCTGGCTTATCTCTGCATCATGACAGCTCAGAGGCTACTTCGCCCGACAGTAGTAAGTATGTATAATTATATGCAGCCGATTGTGGCTTCGATTGCAGCGATTATCATGGGAATCGGGAGCTTCGGCTGGGAAAAGGGAATTGCCATTACGCTGTGTTTTTGGGTGTGTATATTGTGACACAGAGTAAGTCTAAGGCGGATTTTGAGAAAGCGGGAAAGGAGCTGTAGGAGTTCCCTAATTCCGATTAAAATAAAGAGACTGACTAAAAAGTCGGTAGTATCTCCAATCTCCTCCTTCCCGAAGGAGGGGAGTTTTAGATACTACCGACTTTTTAGTCAGTCTCTTTCTGCTATATATTCAATAATTCCTAGTTAGCCAGAATCGTTATCTCAGCACCGGATGCAAAATCCTGTCCGTTCTGTTCACTTAAAGCTGTAAAACGGATATAGCGTGCTTTCACCGGTTTGTCAAACAAGACTCTCTTTTCTTTGGAGTCCCTTGCGAACGTTCCTTTATTAACAGGTTCTCCCCACTCTTTACCATCCATGCTGACCTGAATAGAGTAATCTTTGATATTACCGTTACCGCCATTCTGACGTGGCAAGTAAGTGAATCCTTTGATTTCTTTCACTTCACCAGCATCCAAATCTACCCAATGCGGATATTTGGCTACTGTCACAGAATACATGGTATGCCAGATAGTATTCGGATCACCGTCAGTCAGATGAGAAGCATCGCCTTCACCCGATTCCTGACTACTGGCGTACACAACTTGCGTCTGAATGCTTTCTATTTTCTCAAACTTCATTGTGCTGCTGATATCCTTACTATCCTTATACCATGCCTTGATCGTACCTCCGTTACGCATAGGGACAGGTTCTGTGTATTCCTGCACTTTCTTACTTCCGTCAATGCTATAACAAATGACAGCATCTTTCTTTGCCGAAGTCAATTCGACCATTCCAGCAGGAGTGCGGGTGATAGATAGAGGAAGATCTCCCGCAGGGGCAACATTGGCAACAACACTCAGTTCCTTACCGGCAGGACGAATGATGAAGCCCATACTGTGCTGGTTGGCAAACACACGGTCGTGTACGAGAGGACCTCCCTGACCACAACTGTTACCACCCAAACCGGTCACTGCACAATCCAAATGCAGATAGGTATCGCCTGCCTTCGGCAACTGATAAGGATGGGAAGCCAGAATCAGATCGAGAGCCGAGTACTGAAGTGCCGAAGCCGAAAGACGGTCGGTAGCTACGAAGACAGCTCCATTGCCTGCCTGATTGGTCAACGCACACCAGCGAACATCTTCGTGATTGCCCATATCCTGAGGTTTCGGGAGTTCACGAACTCACCTGCTACGGTATTCGTATACTGTTCGATAAACTGTCCGCTCTTACGGTCGGCATAGTTATCTACCGGTCCGTGTCCATAGTAAGTGAAGTTACTGTATTGTTGGGGAACTTTCATCACATAGCCCAAACGCGGCAGCACCAAACTTGAACGATTAGAAGTAATGCTGGACTGCAATTCGATAGAACCGTCCGGATATACTGTCCATATCTGGTTAGTGATAAATTTAAAGTCATTGCTACCGAATTTTCTGTCGGTCAGTTCTTCGATGCTATTCTTACCGGAGCTTGTACCGCCCTTAATACGTGCGGCATTCGGTGCCTGAGATTCTACCGTAAAGCTCAATACCAAAGTTCCATTGTCTTTATTCAGCACTTTATATTCAGTTGCTTTATGAATCAGATTGTGCAAACCATGTTCGAACCAGGGAGCATAGAACCAGTTATCATTGTTTGTAAAAGCACGGAGAGCATCGAGCTTCGGACCGTTGCCATCGGAGATAACTGTCTCGTTGCCATACTTCAGACTGTAGATACTTCCGGTTTGCGGGTCAAATATGGCTTCAAAGTCAGCTCCTTTTATAAAGATACGCTTCGTATCCTTGTCCAGCACGAATCCATCCAGTTTTCCTGCATCGGCTGCCACCTCACGGATGGATGGGCGGTCTGTAGCCTCCTTCAACAAAATCTGTTCCTCTGCCATCGGGAAGCCTTTGGCAGCCCAGGGTCTTTGATCTTTCAATATGAATTGTACTTTTACAAAGTACTCTGCATCTTTTTTAAGAGAGGCATAATTATAAGGAAGCGTAATCTGCATGCGCTGCCGTGGAGCTACGTTAATATCCATCGGCTGACTTGTCTGTATCGCTTTACCATCTTCATAGAGTGACCACACCAACAAATAATCCTCTGCCAAATTCTTAAAGTAGTACTTATTGAAGATTTCGAATGCTCCTTTTTCAATATCCAGCGCTTTCACTCCGATGTGCTGATATACCTTTTTCACTTCATAGTACTGAGGCTTTGGTTCAAGGTCACCAAACACGATGCCGTTCATTACAAACTGTCCATCATTGGGAGTATCACCAAAGTCGCCCCCATAAGCCAGATAACGAACACCTGTCTTCGGGTCATAATTGTACATAGACTGGTCTACCCAATCCCAGATAGCACCGCCACAGAAGAAATTGGTCGATTCCATCGCCTCCCAGTAATCAATCAGATTGCCGCAGGCATTCCCCATTGAGTGAGCATATTCGGATATATGGAACGGATACTTGATGTCATATTTCCCCTGAACGGCTCCGCGTACCCAGCCGATAGACGGATATTGGTTGGAGCCCATATCTACAATGTCATTATTACGTTCATATTGTACAGGGCGGGAAGCATCAAACTTCTTCAATGCATCATAAGCAGCCACAAAGTTCTTCCCCGGTCCGGCTTCATTGCCCAACGACCAGATAACGATAGACGGATTGTTAACATTAGCACGCACCATTTCCATCACACGTGCCACGTGTGCATTTTTCCATTCTACCGGATGAGAGAGAGAAGCAGCACCATAATAATATTCATGAGATTCTATATTAGCCTCATCTTCCAGATAAATACCATATTTGTTGCACAGGAAATACCAATACGGATCATCCGGATAATGTGAATTACGTACATGATTGATGTTGGCGCGCTTCATCAACATAATCTCTTTTTCCATCATCTCACGGGTAATGGCATGCCCCACTCCCGGATTGGATTCGTGCCGGTTTACCCCTTTCAGTTTGACCGTCTTTCCATTCACATAATAATATCGTCCGGCAAGCCCGAATTCATCTTCGGAGGCAGGAGTATCTTTAATCTCCACCTTCCGGAAACCGACAATAGTGGAAACCATCTCAATTGTTTTGTTCTTCTTATCCTTCAATTCGGCTACCAATGTGTAGCGATAAGGAAACTCCGCCGACCATTTGTTGGGAGCTTTCACCTTAAGGACAGTCTGAACACTGCCTGTTTCATTCGGAGCGATTTTGTCGATAACAGGAGACAGGAATCCATCTACTAATGTATTCTCATCAGAGTAAAGTTTGTTAGCATATAAAGAATAATATACTTTGTAGTCTTTTATTGCTTTCTTACCCAGATTACGGATCTCAGCATTGACTGTCAAAGAACCGTCTGTATAAGTAGCATCCAGATCGGGGGTGGCAACCAAGTCACGGAAATGAACTTTAGGAACCGAATACAAGGCAACCGTGCGGAAGATACCCGGCAAACGGAACATATCCTGAGCTTCGAGGAAGGAACCGTCCGAACTACGGTATACTTCAGCAGCTACGGTATTCTTACCTTTCTGCAAATAGGGAGTGATATTGAAATCAGCGGTATTGCGTGAATTCTTGGAGAAGCCCACATATTGACCGTTAATCCACAGATAGAAGAAGGAATCGACACCATCGAAACTGATAAAGGTCTCACGTCCGTCCCAGTCCTGCGGAATTTCGAAATCACGGCGGAAGGAACCCACTTCATTCCGGTCCTTATAAGTGGTCCAGTTGGCAGGAGGGGTACGCATCACGCCCCCACGCCAGTCGTCCACTTTCACGCTATGCTGAAAGATCACCGGTTGGTTGACGTAAATAGGGGTTCCATACTTCCGGCTTCCGTCTTTTTGAATGCCATAAATGTTCCAGCTAGAAGGTACGGGAATCACATCCCATGAAGTTACATCATAATTCGTCTCATAGAAATCTTTAGGGCGGGAGTCCGGATCGGGTGCCCAGTGAAACTTCCAGTCACCATTGAGTGACTGCCAGAACTGACTGTTCTCCGGTAATACCTTTCGGGCATTGTCCAGATGCTGGAACGGGAAGAAATAAGCATGCGGCTGTTCCTTGTTCAGCGCCAGATTTTCGGGAGATTCCCACTCTTTTCCTGTAGGGGCATTCACTGATCCATAAGCGAACCCCTCTAACGGTTGGTCTGCGAAGCTTTGTATTGACAAACTACAACACAAAAGCCCGGTTAATAAGGTTTTGTTCATCAGGTGTTAAAGTTAACAATTGGTTATTACTAATTAGGGTATATTTATCGGGGGTAAATGTTCGGTCGTTTTTTAATCCATCACTGTTTCCGGTTTATCATCGTTTTAATTCATCAAAATAGGTATCCAGCAGGCTCTTAGCAGCTGTAAACGAAGTAAGATTTCCCTGCAACACTTGTTGTTCCTTCTCCTGAAGCATCGCTTCAATCTGAGGATTGTGATAGAAACTATCACGGAGCTGTTCATTAATTGTCTCGTACATCCAGTACTTACTCTGCTCATTACGGCGATATCCAAAATAGCCGTTTTTCTTCACAAAGTCGATATATTCATACACCATGTCCCAGATTTCCTTCACGCCGATATTATAAAAACCGGAATAAGTCAATACTTTCGGAATCCATCCCGATTCGGGAGCCGGAAACAGATGCAGCGCATTGCGGAATTGACTGGCAGCCAGCTTGGCAGGTTCCAGATTATCTCCGTCGGCTTTGTTAATCACAATACCGTCCGCCATTTCCATGATCCCGCGTTTGATTCCCTGCAATTCATCTCCCGTACCTGCGAGTTGAATCAGCAAGAAGAAATCCACCATCGAATGAACCGCCGTTTCGCTTTGTCCTACTCCAACGGTTTCCACAAAGATTTTATCGAATCCGGCAGCTTCGCAAAGCACAATGGTTTCACGGGTCTTCCTTGCGACTCCTCCCAATGAACCCGCTGAGGGGCTGGGGCGGATAAATGAATTAGGATGTACGGAAAGCTGCTCCATACGTGTCTTGTCTCCCAATATACTGCCTTTACTGCGTTCACTGCTCGGGTCAATGGCCAATACCGCCAACTTGCCGCCTTTTTCGAGCACATGAAGGCCGAATACATCGATTGATGTACTTTTACCTGCACCGGGCACCCCACTGATACCTACCCGAATGGAATTGCCGGAATAAGGTAAACACTTCTCAATCACTTCCTGAGCGACAGCCTGATGTTCGGGCTTCACACTCTCCACCAATGTCACAGCCTGACTGAGAATAGTGACATCACCTTTCACAATACCTTCTACAAATTCCGCAACCGAAAGCTGACGCTTTTTAGGTTTACGTTTCAAATAAGGATTCACAGATGAGGGCTGTTCGATGCCTTTATTGACAACGAGTCCTTTATATTCTTCGTTATTTTCAGGATGTTCCATGGCAATAAGAGTTAGCGTTTGATATTTATTTCAACTTTCGGACGCAACGGGTCGTTTGTAATCATCAAGATACGTAAATGATGTTTCTTATTACCTACATCCCGCTTGTGGATTGTCACTTTCAACTTGGTCATTCCGTCCGGTGGAATGACCGTTTTTTTCAGTCTTACTCCTACAGAAGAGTTGAATACCTGTAGCTTGCTGATGACTAACGGGGTCTTGCCCGCATTAGCGATCAATATATCATGGCTGACTTTATTCTTCTTGATCAACGGAATACTCAGGTCAATATTCGTCTCCGAGATGTGGATGGAAGGAGCATTCAAAGAATCTTTCTCCGTCATACGCGAGAAATCGGGAAGAAGAATGGCTGAAACGGGTATCTCATTGTCTTCACTCACTTTATCACCGGAGAAACGGGACAGGTAGACAGAAGTCTGTGTCAGTCCGAAGTCTTGCAACTGGCTGGCATCCAGCGTCAGTTTAATCGTTCCTTTTTTACCTTTCAGCAGTACTTTAGGTTCCGCTTCCATCTTCAGATAAGGAGGTAAGTGCATCAATACCGGTTCGTAAGGGCGGTCGGAAAGGTTGGCAATGCTGAATGTCATAGACGGTTGCTGTCCACGATAAACATCGGGGAAAGAGAACTCGTCACGGTCAATGCGGATATTACCGATAGCATAAGGAAGAATCTTTGAATAATCTTTGATTTCCTGCACTACCTCACCGGTGAATTTCAGATAAACCAGATTCGGGGTGGCATTGCTATAGATACCTATTGACTTATCAAAACGCCCCAGTGCTTTCGCATCAAAAGAAGCTTTTACGGTTCCTTTGGCACCCGGAGCAATCGGTTCCTTTGTCCAGTCTGCTACAGCACAGGCACAGGAAGTAGTGACATTTGTCAGCACTAACGGCTCGTTTCCGGTATTGGTGATCGTATATTCCACTGTTACCGGCTTTTTCCATTCTATTTGTCCAAAGTTGTGCGTCTCCTTATTAGAAGAAATACGAGGTTGGGCAACAGCCGCCAAAGTGACAGTAAGCAGTGTAAATATCAATAGTAAAGTACGTTTCATGTGATATATTTTATTTTGGTCCACAAATGTAGGAGTTTTAGATGAGTTTTTCATCACAGATTACATAGATTAACACCGTTTGAGAAAATACTTTACCCGGTGACGGCTCCTGCAAGGCAGTATTCATCAACAAAAAGTTCCCCACCGATGAGGGAGGCCTTCATCGGTGGGGAACACCTTCTTCATCGGTGGGGAACGCCTTTCTCATCGGTGGACAAGAAATCCCCTCCCTGAACTATTTGATAATTATTGTCATTGAAGCAGAATGGGAAGCGTATTCCGGCGCATAGGCGCATTGCATCGTAGCCAAGCCGGTCTCATAGGTTCCTGCTCTGCTGATGCGATAGCCATACTCCAATACATACACTCCTTTGCCCAGATGGTCGAAGAAGAAGTTAGTGGAAGCATCTTTGATATCTACATAATAACCGATTCCATTACTCCAATTGTAACCGGATACACTGCCGATCGGTTCGAAGCAGGCTCCCCGCTGGTCTTTCAACTGTACAAAGTCCATCGGACGGTCTACACGAATGCTCAAACGGGAAACGATCTTATCGCCTACCTGAAGAACCGTCTTTTCAGTAACAGGTTGCAGTTGAGGGGCATTGTTCACCATACGTTCTACATAGAGTTGTTTTTGTACATTCAGCTCTCCTCCCTGTTGTCTCACATCGCTGACCGGTGATTCATATTCCGCATAAACAGCTCCCCACGCAATGCCCGGATTTCTCTTTTCGACTTCTATCTTACGAGCGTCTACCACATTCTTCTGTGTAAACGAACGTTTGATATAGCCTAACCCCGGCACAGTCGTCTTACTTGGAGAAACGGTCTCCAGTACCTCATCAGCAATAACAATACGCACATCTCCCTGATTATCGAGCAAGTTTACGCCTTTCATCAGTAAAGCATAGACAGCATCGGCAGTAGCTACCGGAGAATTCCACTGCTGCGTCTGTTTCTGCTTCAGCAGCCAAAGTTTCATTTCTTCTACAGTATCGTTATTTCCGCCTATCAATTCCAATGCTTCCATCACGTCTACATGAGCCTGCATCTTCATTCCACCCCAAGCGTACGGGTTTTCATTGAAAGCGAAGAACATTCCCTGTTCGGCTGTCTTCGTCAGATGCTCTTTCAGGGAAGCAACAAATTCCTGAGCTTCTTTCTTCCGTCCTGCTTTATCCAGAATAATGGCAGCTATCGCTTTCGTATCCATCGAAGCGGTCGTGAGCATTTCACCCACCTTGGAGAGATAATAAGTATAGGCAGATTTATTGGCAGCAGGGACTTGTTCACCCGAAATTGCGACCAGATACAGATATTGCAGGATACTTCCGGAAACACCTGTAAACTTCACACCGTCTTTCTGTGCTTTAAGAATTTCTTTATACTCCTTCAAAGCTTCCTGATGGAGATAGGTAAAGGCATTTTTCTGTAAAGCAAGTGCTGCACCATCCAGTTTCCCACCGGTCATCATAGCAAGACGGGCGTTCAATTCGGCAATGTACGTAGTGACATAGCGGCTGCCGCTCATTCCTTTGTACCAGGACCATGCTCCGCTTGAATTCTGCAATTCCTGTAATCTTGTCAAAGCGGCAATGTTATTGCTACGGATATTATTCAGATCAAACAGAGTGGCGATGCGTTCTTTCTGCTGTTCTTCCGTTTGCGCTTCGAGCACCCATGGAGACTCAGACAACAGAATGTTCTTCACCTCCTGATTTTTTTGCAGGTTGCTCAGGAAAGTTTCTTTATTGCCACCCTGAAGTTTCCAGCTATCGAATACAGCCTTGATGCGTGGCTGGCTATTCATTATATAAGAAGCCAACGTATTGGCATAGTAGGCGGTAGCCCATGAAATAGCATTATTGTTTTCCGGGAGACTCAATGAAGGCAATGCTTGAATAGCATACCAGGCCGGATTTCCGGTAAACTCGACAGTCAGTTTACGGTCAGTCGCAGTTTTACTGTGATGATTGAACAGGCTGTCGAGAGAGAAAATACGTGTCTCTTCTCCACGGACAGGCATCGGAAGAGTTTCTACCAAATGCTCTTTGTTGCTAAGCACCGGAAGCAACTGCTGCTCACCATCACTGAATGTACCGCTGTCAGCAATCATCCGGCAGCCCAGTATCTCGTATTTATCACTCACGCTAAACATGAAGTTAACCCCTATTGTCTTTCCGGCTTCTACGGTAAACTTCTGTTTCTGTGTACTGATCACCTTTTCCGTCATCGGGTCAAAAAGAATCATGCTCACTGTACCGACCTGCAGCTTTCCGGTCATATTGGAAATAGAAGCAGCAATAGACGTCTTATCTCCGACACGAACAAAACGGGGAAGATTGGGAGTCAGCATAAATTCTTTGCTCGTAGTAGCTTCACCATCCAATGTACCCGTCAGCATTCCTTTCGTATGAGAATATCCGCGGAAGTTCCAACGGGTCAGACTCTCGGGCATAGTGAAAGAAAAGGAAACTTCTCCCTGCTCATTAGTACGGAGTTGCGGGTAGAAGAAAGCTGTTTCCGCCAAATTGGTACGCAAGTCGGCAGGGGCTTCAGGGAGGGTTTCCTCTTCAATATTTCCTGCCGCATCCATTGCAACTTCCATTGCAGCATTAGAAGCTACAGCTCCAACCATTTCCACTTTCCCTTTTGCAGCATATGTATTTGTACCTCTAATACGTATAGTCCTAGATGATGCTTGATCCATAGCATCACTAACAATTACCGGTACCCCTCCCAACTGGGCAGACAAGAAATGCTCAATGGATAGTTGCGTCACAAAATGATCATACTCCATTGCCGGCACCTTGAGATATTTTTGATTCCACCAGTAATTGAACGAATTATTGCCGAAATATCCACTCATCCAATTGGAATAAGGGATGAGCTGATTATAATAAATACTGAAATTCTGCTTTCTATTCCATATCTTATCCAACGAAGCGTCGTACATAGTCGCTAACATTTCTGCCTCGGCAGCCTGTCCTTGCGGTGTCTTAATCGTCAGCTTCCATTCCTCTTTTTGTCCGGGACGCAGTTTATCACGAAATACTTCCCACTTCATTGTCAACGTCTTGTCCGGCAGGCGTTTCTTCAATCGGACCTGTTCCTGATATACCTGTCCGTCCCTTACCATGCAGAAGTTGACAAAGACACCTTCTCCATAACTTTCCTTATACGGATATTTAAAGTGTACAATCGTATCGGACAAGTTCATGACTTTACTTTCCAGCAGTTCATTTCCGGAAAATACATTCATCATCACATAAGCCTCTTTCTTCGAAGTCCCGAAGCAGAACATTGCCGGATGCTCAGCATCAAATTCCGTATTTGCCTCATAGAACCACACAGTCGTTTCAATCGGCGGACGCTGATCCTTCGAAGAGAAAAGAATCGTATTCGCATCAGCTGTCACTTCCTTGCCTTGTGTATCTTTCACCGTTGCTTTCAATACATAAGGTCCGGAAGGAAGATTTCCCCAATGAATCGTCATTTCTTCGTTAGAGTGAACGTTCCTGTTGCCACCGGCTTCTCATCCAGTTTCTTGAAATCCGCATCTTGGGCTTTGTACAAATTGAACGTACCCGTCACTTCGACAGGCTGACCATTCAGATTCTGTACCTTAAATACGGTATGAAACGGCTTATCTTTACAAGTCTTATCAGCTAACTCGGTCTGCAAAACCAACGAACGGTTACCTGCTGCAATCACATCTGTAGAAGACTGCGTTTCACCCGCCACATTGGTTGCAGTAGCTTCTATCGAATAACGGTAGTATACTCTGGCATCATTCTTATAAGCATCATTTTCTTCCAGACAGACCGGTATCGTAAATTCCCCGTTCTCATTGGCAGTCACCTCACCGGAAGCGATCTGTGTGCTTTCCGCAAACCGCCACAAACTAAAGACAGAACGCTTCACGGTATATTTCACGGGAAGATCCTGCAATAAAACACCGCTATAAGACTGTATCTTACCTTTTACCTCTACCTGATCTCCCAGTTGATAACTTCCTGTCTGTTTCTCAAAAGTGATATCGAATGTCGGGCGTTTATAATCTTCCACGCGAATACTTGTCCTGCCATTTCCGGCCTTCAACGAGAACATCCCATTCAAGCAGGCCGAAGGCAATGCAAAATCTGTGGCAAACGAACCGAATTCATTGGTACGTACCTTTTTCTGTCCGACTTCCTGATCGTTCGCATCTGTCAATATCACAGTATATTCTTTGTTCGGAAGCACATTCGCCGTATCCGATTTTTGTGCATAAGCAATTCCTTTCACATACACAGTCTGTCCGGGACGATACAAAGAACGGTCTGTCAACAGGGTCATTTGTTCCGAAACCTTATTTTCATCTCCATAATATCCATAGCTTCCGCCATAGATACCTTGAAACGGCATAGCAATATCCGCACCTTTGGTAGCTTTCAAATATCTGTATTCTGATTTCCAAGGGAATACCACTTTTCCATCTGCTCCTGCCGTAAATTCCTGCAATACTTTTTCATCATTTGTATAAAGAGTTATCTTTGCATTCGGAACAGGATGACCCGTTTGTCCGTCCAGTGTCACTACCTCATACTGATTTCCCGGCAAACGACAAGTCAATGCCTTGAGACGCGTGACATTAAATTTACTTTCACTGTCTCTCTTTGCACGAATATCCGGAACAATACGCATTACATATTCTCCAACTTCCGGTGCCTTGAATGTAAATACTGTATCCTGTGTCCGGTAATCTTTCGGACGGAGAACTGCAAAATGCTGCTCCTTTATCATTTTCTTAGCCTGATAGAGCCGAAGCGTAAATCCGTCCAGATTCTTGTGCGAAGCCCTTATCTCTATTTCCTCACCGGGAAAAGCCGTAGCAGCCGCAGTCACATTCAGAGAAGGTGCCAGGATATCTTCGCGAAGGTTCTTCAATGCATTGATTCTGCGGTAACCGGGATACAAACGGATCGCCTCGTCACAAAGTTGCAAAGCAACAGTTTCCTGTTCTTTCCCAATCGCATTATTAGCCTGAGCCAAATACACTTCAGCACAAAGATCTAACGACTTATACTCGGTTTTCAATGCATCCAGCCCTGTTTCATAAGGATCGAATGTCATATAAGTACCGCCTTTCTTCACTCTAAAAGGCTCACGAAAACTCTTCGAGGTGCCATGCTTCCAATTCAAATAATTCAGACTTGTCAGCAAACACCCTTCCTTATCCCCCTTGGCTTTATAAGAAGTGAGCATCTGATCATATATACGTTCAATATCCTGTTTCACCAACGATTCTTTTTCAGAAGAAGTTTCCTCCGAATAGGCCTCTATCGGAGTCGTACGATCCAGCCCCTGTATCCGCTGCAATGCTTCAATGCTGCGGGAAGCCAGTAAATGATACATATCATGATGATAGTATTCACTTGTTTCGCCCAACTCTACAAAAGGAATATAAGTACGTGAAGAAGTATTGAACAATAACACAGAATCTACCATTGCTTCTTTGACATTCGTCCTGACTTTCTCTACAAACATATTGGCTGTCCATTCTCTCATATCTGCCGAGGGAGCTTCGCCTGCAATTTCCGTCCGCTGCCGGAGTTGCCATTGGTTATTAGCGGCATAGTCCGCATACATTCCTGCGATCAACGAATGCAATATAGCCCGGTCCATCGGTTTGTCAGCTTGCTTAGCCCATTGTTCCAACTCCTGCAGGCCTGTATAAAGGCTGTCAGGAGTCAGCATATCCCGATACTTCATCCGCCACATATACGCTTTCAACATTTGCGGAGAGTTCTTTTCCATCTCTCCTTTCTGATAGATCTCGCCTGTCAGCTTTATCACTGTTTGAGGCAGGCTTTTCTTTTCCGCCTGCTCCACTTCTTTCCACAATTTGTCGAACGTCTGTGCCTGCATCACCGGAATCACTCCCAACCATAACAGCACCAGCATACACATCTGCTTTACTTTCATAATTTATCCAGTTTAAGTTTGATATATCTCTCTGTATAAATAACAAAGTAAAGAAATAAAGTTTAAAGATTTGTACTTTTTAGCTTAAAAAACACTTTTACAGAGAAGTAAGCAGTAGTAAGAGAAGATAAAAAAGTGGGGATAACGTTTTCAATCACGCATCCCCACTTAAGCTTAGTTAATGTACTGAATCTCATTTTTCAATTCTGTACCCCCATGAAAGCATTTCGTTGCGACCTACTTCACTGAGGATTTTTCTTACTAAAGAACTCATTTTCTTTGCCATAATCTTTAAAACTTTAAATTACTAATTCCTGAAAACTAAAAAATAAAACTTACTTGTTTGGTTTAGCATTAATTGTTGAATATCCCCAAACATGTACATCGGCTTCGCCGATCTTTCTAAACAATCTTTTTAAACTTTTCATTTTGTTATCCTCTTAATTACATGTTTTATAACACAAAAATACGGCCTTTGTTTA
>ENA-OPEE01000963-OPEE01000963.1-human-gut-metagenome-genome-assembly--contig:-NODE-963-length-22274-cov-2.808722_pt1 | contig 22274 bp, 15 predicted proteins | sample MGYA00241263_ERZ501506 | MGnify/ENA primary metagenome ERZ501506 (study PRJEB25962, sample SAMEA2042626) | human gut metagenome | biome: human gut; feature: human-associated habitat; material: faeces...
CTTCCTCTTGGACTTGAACCAAGGACCCTCTGATTAACAGTCAGATGCTCTAACCAACTGAGCTAAGGAAGAATTTGTTTCTTTCAGTATCGATACTTGTCGTACCCCTTTCTGAAATTGCACTGCAAAAGTAGAGGTTCTTTTTGAAATATGCAATATCTTTGCGAAAAAAAATAGAAAAAATGAATACGATTGGATTAGGAAACGCTTTGGTAGACGTTTTGCTGAGGCTTGAGAACGACGATGTACTGGCGGAAGTAGGCATACAGAAAGGTGCAATGGATATGATTAACCAAGAACAGATGATTAAAATCCGAAAGTCGCAAGAAGGCCTTGAGCGCAGTCAGGCACCGGGAGGTTCGGTATGTAATACCATGCGTGCGATGGCTATTTTAGGAGCAAACGCTGGATTTATAGGTAAGATCGGTTCCGATTGCGTAGGCGAATATTATGAAGAGGCCTTGAGAAAGGCGAATGTCTCTCCCTATTTTGTCAAGACAGACGGTATTTCCGGCAGCTGTACGGTTTTGATTTCACCGGATGGCGAGCGTACGATGGGTACCTTCCTTGGGCCGGCCCCGACGATTACACCGGATGAAATTACGGAAGATATGCTTTCCTCCTACCAATGTATTTATATCGAAGGCTACCTGTTGGTGAACGAAGAATTGGTACGCACCACTATGCAGAAAGCGAAGAAGTTGGGATTGAAGGTGGCTCTCGATCTTTCTAACTTCAATATCGTGAATGCTTTCCGAGGCCTGTTGGACGATATTATCCCTCAATATGTCGATATTCTTTTCTCTAATGAAAGCGAAGCGGAAGCCTTTACCGGGTTGAAAGCACACGAAGCGGTGAAAGCTCTTTCGGAGCAGGTGGAGATTTCTTTGGTCACTTTAGGAAAAGAGGGTGCCCTGGTGGGAAGCAAAGGGCAGGTTGTCGCAGTCCCGGCAGAAGGAGGTAAACCGGTCGACACGACGGGGGCTGGCGATCACTTTGCTGCCGGATTCCTTTACGGGCAGTCGGTCGGTGCAACATTGGAGCAGTCGGCCCGTATCGGCTCGCTTTTGGCCGGTTACATCATTGATGTGATCGGAGCGCAGATACCGGATGATAAATGGGAACAAATAAAGTTAAAAGTAAATGGTATATTGGCCTGACAAGCGTTTATTATATACATTTACGTCGTTAATTAACTAAATATTCTATGTATAAACAGCGAAAGAAAATAATAGCTCTTTTTAGTTGGCTGCTCCTGCTGGGAAGTGTGGTCCCCGGACAGGCACAGAAAGACAACCGTTTTGAGGTCAGTAAAAACCTGGATATCTTTAATGCTCTGGTAAAAGAGGTGGAAATGTTTTATGTGGATTCGGTCGACGTCGAGAAAACGGTGAGACGAGGGATCGATGCCATGTTAGGGGGCTTGGACCCTTATACCGAATACTATCCGGAGCAGGAAATGGATAAACTGAAATTCATGACGACCGGCGAATATGGCGGTATCGGTTCTTATATCCGTGAACGGAAAGAGGGCGGTGTCTATATTATCGAACCGTTCGAAGGGATGCCGGCGGCTTTGGCCGGTCTGAAAGCAGGCGACCGTATTTTGGCGATCGACACGGTGGATGTGACTGACAAGCCCTCGGATGAGGTTAGTGCCTTGTTGAAAGGTGTTCCCAATACGAAAATGGTATTGAAGATACAGAGTCCGTATGACAAGAAACCACGTGAAGTGGAACTGGTGCGTAAGCAGATCATGGAAAACCAGGTTACTTACTATGGCGTCCGTGGTGATGGCGTAGGTTATATCTATTTGAAGGGTTTTACGGATAAGAGTGCGCAGGAAGTGAAAAATGCGTTCGAGGATCTGAAAAAGAACTATCATATCAAATCATTGATTCTGGACTTGCGTAACAATGGCGGCGGTTTGCTGGAAAGCGCTACGCAGATTGTCGGCATGTTCGTCCCGAAGGGAAAAGAGGTGGTTTCGACAAAAGGGAAGATCAGCCAGTGGGACCGTACCTATCGTACGCCGGGTGAACCACTCGATACGGTGATCCCGATGGCTGTCCTTATTAACGGAGCCTCTGCTTCTGCTGCCGAGATCGTTTCGGGTTCTTTACAGGATATGGACCGTGCCGTGTTGGTCGGACAGCGTTCTTTCGGAAAGGGACTCGTGCAGTCTCCTCGTGAACTTCCTTATAACGGAAGTGTGAAAGTGACGATGAGCAAGTATTACATCCCCAGCGGACGTTGTATCCAGCAGATGGACTATTCGCACCGGAAAGCTGATGGGAGTGTCGGGGCTATTCCGGATAGCCTGACATCTGTCTTTTATACATCCAAAGGGCGTCCCGTACGGGATGGAGGCGGTATTACCCCTGACTTCAAAATAGAAGAACCGGAAACGCCGACCATGATGTTCTATTTGATGACGGATTTTATTCTGACGGATTTTGTCGCCGATTGGTCCCAGAAACATAAGAAAATAGCTTCTCCTGAAGAGTTCGAGGTGACGGATGAAGACTTTGAAGCTTTCAAGCAATATGCCAAAGAAAAGAACTTCACCTATGACCGGCAGAGTGAAAAGCTGTTGAAGAACCTGAAGGAGGTGGCTAAGTTCGAGGGGTATATGGATAATGACTCTACCCTCTTCAACTCTTTGGAAGCCAAACTGACTCCGGACTTGGAACGGGATTTCGACCGCAACAAGGATCAGATCAAGAAACTGTTGACTTCCGAGATTATGAAACGTTATTATTTCCAGAAAGGTGAGTTGATAAACAGCTTGAAGGATGATGATGTTTTGGATAAGGCGCTGGAAGTGTTGGGTGATCCTGCATTATACCAGAGGACATTGGAAGCGCCGGAAAAGGCAGAGAAAACGGCTACATTATAATTGGTAGTAAGGTAAGAGACCGGCTATGAAGAGTGCTTTGAAGTTGCTTGTGACTTTTGGTGTCGGATGTTTGATCGGCATTGTTTTGGTGTGTGCCGGTATCGTGTCGTTTACGGATATGACATGGAATGAACTGGTGCAGAAGCTGGCCAAGATAGAGGCACTTGAGATGGTGGGGATATTTGCCGGGAGCATCGTTTGTACGTTGGTCGCCTTTGTCTTGCAAATTGTTTTGCATGAAGGAGGCCACTTGCTTTTCGGGCTGCTCTCCGGCTATCGTTTCGTCTCTTTCCGTATTTTCAATTGGACGCTGATCCGTCAAGAAGGGAAATTCCGTTTGAAGCGTTTCGGCATCGCGGGGACAGGCGGGCAATGTCTGATGTTCCCGCCTGACAAGCCTTTGGAAGAGATTCCTGTTGCGCTTTATCATTGGGGAGGTGTTATTGTTAATATGTCGATGGCACTTTTGGCTTTTGCGGTTTGGTATGTGGTAGAAGATCCTTCTCCTCTGCTGGCGCAATTCCTGGTCATGATGTGTTTTGCCGGCGTGTCGTTGGGATTGCTCAATGGCATCCCGTTCAAGCGGGGGATTACCAATGATGCAGCCAATGTACGTTTGATGAGGAAGTACCCGAAGAGTAAAAAGGCGATGATGGTCCAGTTGCGCGTCAATGCCTATATACAAGAAGGTATCCGGATAAAGGATATGCCGGAAGAGTGGTTGGCTTGGAAGGGTGATATTGATTACGGGGAACCGATGCAACTGAATGTCCGTTTGCTGCAAGTAGGACGCTTGATGGATTTGGGGCAAATGGAAGAGGCCTATGTCGCATTGGAAGAGATAGCAAGACACAGGGGGGAGATGATCGGGCTTTTGGCGAAAGAGGTGGTTTGCGAACTTATCTATTTGGATTTGGTGACCGGCCATAACCAGTGGGCAGATACGTTATACACGAAAGAAATAGAACTTTACGTCCGACAATACAGTGCTTTGATGTCCTCAAAACAGCGTTTTCTCTGTGCTTGGGCACTTTATAAGGAGCAAGATCGGGAGAAAGCATTGGCAATCTATGAAAATGTAGTCCAAAAACAAACTCAATATCTGTTGCAGGGGGAAGTGAAGATGGATATCGCCATGATGGAGGCGATGTTCCACCTTGTTTAATCGGCAAACCGGATGTGCAATACGACCATTTCCGAAACAGTCCCGACCCGGTAGGGAGGTCCGGCTATCCCGATGCCGGAAGATACATAGAACTGGGTCGGCCCTTTCTGATGGTAGCCGTATGGACATTCGTAAATCAGTTTCATTACGAGGGGGTAGGGCCATAACTGTCCGTTATGGGTATGCCCGTGGAGTCCGAGGTCCACACCGTTCATTGTCATTTCGGCGAACGACCAAGGTTGATGATCCAATACGATGATCGGTTTAGTCGTGTCTATACCTGCCATAAGTGCATGTAACGGCTTTCTTTTCTTGTTGATATGGTCGTCCCGTCCGATCAGGTAGAATGAAGAGTCCGGACGTGCAACAGAATCGATCAGGAGTGTCGCCCCTGTTTTCTTCAGCCAGCGGTATTTGGCTATGCGGTTGGCACGATACTCATGGTTGCCATATACCACATATACGCCTAACGGGGCTTTCAGTTGTTTCAAATCCTCTTCGATATGGGCTTTTTCGGCAAAGCGTGATTCATAATCCATGATATCGCCTACCAGGACAACCATGTCGGGATGTTGTTCGTTGCTCATTTTCACGTATCGCTGTACCAGTTCCTTACCGATCATTTCTCCGATATGAAGATCGCTCATCATGACGATCGTCATGCTGTCACGCTCGCTGCTTCCTTTGGGAAGGGTGACATATACATCTTTGACAATCGGATAGGCGACAACATGGTAAGCATGGAACATCAGGCCCGTAACGATTGCTATGATCAAGAAGAACAGTGTCAGTTTCGTTTGTTTCCAATGTCCCGTCATCCATCCGGGGAACCAATGGAAGAAGCGGTTGCTGAGCCGGAGCACTTCCAGGACCAATAGGGAAAGTGTGATATAAATAGATGCGATATACCAAGTGTTGCAAATATATTGGATGGCAATCATGACGGAGTCCGGCAGGACATTGCGGAATGTAAAGCCGAAGAAGAAGAGAGATAATTCAAGGATAAAAAACAAGACATAGGGAATCCTCCAACTTTTTTGGGGAGGAATTGCCTGATACCCTCGCCAGAAGATATAAGGATTCAGCAATATCTGTGCTACTATCGATTGAATGAAAACTTTCATGTCTGCAAACTATTTACAGGTAATGTTGAATACGACAAGTTCGCTGTCGGTTCCGATCCTGAAAGGCGGCCCCCAGAGCGACAGGCCGGAGGAAACGTATATGTGGCTGTTTCCCCACTTGCGGTAGCCGTAACTTTGATCGAATAGATGGTCGGTAATGAGGCTGATCGGCCATACCTGGCCGCGGTGTGTATGTCCGCTGAACTGAAGGTCGATACCCGCATTTTCCGTATCCGACAAGTTGTACGGTTGATGATCCAAAAGGATAACAGGTTTTGCCGGATCAATGTTTTTCACCAGTTCTTGCAGGGATAATCGGGATTTATTGCTGCGGTCATCCCGTCCGATTATTTGTATGCCGCCTGGCAACGTCACGACTTCGTCCCTCAACAGGTGGATCGGTGTTTCTTTTATGAATTGCATGCTCTTCCGTATGCCACTGATGTATTCGTGATTTCCCGGAACCATATAGATTCCTAAAGGGGCTTTCAATTCAGTCAGTTCCTCCATCATCTTTTCTGCGTAAAGAGGGACTACGCTGTTGTCGATCAGGTCGCCGCCTATCAGGATCAGATCCGGTTTCTGTGCGTTGATCATCTCGACATATTGTTTAAGTTCTTCCTTGTCTGTCCCGTACCCTAAATGGATATCACTGACGGAAACGACTTTCAACGGCTGTTCATTATGAACCGTCTGCTTGTTGATAACTATGTTGAAAACTTCTGTTTTCGGATGTTGATAATTATAGTAACCGTAGCTTAATAGACTAAGTGTCAGGAATAAGGAAATATAGAACCCATATTTGCATGGGAAGTTGAAAAGTCGGAACAAATCGAATACGATCAAGCATAATACCATATAAAGCGTGAAGACCAACCAGCCGGTTCCTATTTCATGAGCCGTATGAGCCAGCACAACCGGCAATTGGGTGTTTCGCGCTAAAAAACTACCGATAAACGACAAAGCACCGCTCCAAAACAGTACGGCTAATAAAACTTTAACACCGAAAGGCTGAGCAACCAAAGCCTGTGCCCCTCTCTTGAATATATAGATGTTTCCCGCAAAATAAATACTGATGAGGACAACAAAAAATGTCGGCATAGTTGTAAATTTTCGGCAAAAGTACGGAAAGAAATTTAGTTATTCTCGTATTTAATCCGGAATTTGTCCAATAAAGCCTTGAAATGGTCTTGGGCGGCCAGGCAGGTGTCGGTCAGATATCCTTTGATGTGCGGCCAGTTGCGCAAGCCGTTGTAGTAGAACATTTTCAAATCGTCGGTTATGATGAAGGGTACATAGTTATTCCGAAGGCATTCACGAAACATAATCAACCGTCCTACACGCCCGTTTCCGTCTTGGAAGGGGTGGATGGCTTCGAAGCGTTGATGAAAGTCCAGAATATCTTCAAATGTCGGTTGCTTTTTGCTATTGTATTCTTTCAACAAAGCTTTCATCTCTCTATGAATGTCTTCCGGCATGGTTGTGTCGTTGCCGCCCACTTCATTGGGGTATTTCTTGTAGTCTCCGACTCGAAACCAATCTTTTCGTTCGTCAGATGTTCCGGATTTCAAAATAAGGTGGAGCTGTTTGATGTAAGTTTCGGTAAGTTTGCAGTCGTTCTCTTGGATGATGTAGTCTACGGCACGAAAATGGTTGGTAGTTTCGATAATGTCGTCTACATTAATAGCTTCATCCGTCACTCCGATCGTGTTGGTTTCAAAGATATAGCGTGTTTGGTCGTGTGTTAGCCGACTGCCTTCGATATGATTGGAGTTATAAGTGAAATCAATCTGTATACGATGGTATATTCCCCCTTTCATCTGCCCTTCTTTCTGCTCGCGTAGAGCTTTTAGCAGTGGCGATTGTTCTGCGATTCTCTCTCTTTCGGCCCTTTCTTTTTCTGAAATGTGTTCCATCTATCGGCCAGTTTGAAGGTTCATTATATAATACAAAGATAGGGTTTCTTGCCGATACCGGCAAGAAACCCTATCTTATACTTCATTTACCGTTATGAGATTACAATTTGAAATTGTTTGATTTGATATTCCAGCCTTTCACAACAAATGTCGGTTCGGATGGCATATCGCTTGTGGCCGTTTCTATGATGACGGTTTTACTTTCTCCTGGTAAAAGCGAGAAGAAGTTGTCTGTGTAGAAGCTGGGGCGTACTGGTTTTTTGTCCTGATCAAGCAATTGAAGTTGGGTGAAGAATGCTACGGTTGAAGATGGGTTCTTTATTTCGGCTTTAATGAAATGGCGGTCACCTTCTTGATAAGCTTTGTAGCGAGTCTTTAGTTGTACCTGTTTCAATTTCGACAGATCTTCGAAGCCGGATGAAGTCGGGCCTGTTAGGGTCTTGCGACCTTCATATTTATCGTTAGAGCGCCAGTAGAATGTATTGGCGACTTCTTTCCCTTTCGTATCGAACAGACGTAGTTTTATAAAATGAACTTGCGTGATATTCTGAGGAAAATCGATTGTGAAGACATCGTTTACAACACCGTCTTCCGGGATATCGATCTTCTGGCTTTTGCTCCACACCTTCTTGCTGTTCAAATCGTATACTTCGGCAGCTACCTTATAGTCTTTGAATGCCTGGTAGTAGTCATTATAAACGGAAACCGTATTTTTCAAATAATCAAACTGTGCATGAAGTGGTTCCAATGCGTTCTGAGTATGATATAAAGAGGCTGTCGGTTCCAAAGAATAATCCCACATACGGGCGCAAACCTGACTTACGGGGCAGTTGTGATACCAGAACAATAACCCTGATGCATAGCGGTCTCCATAACCGAATTTGTTATAGTTCCAGACTTCCCAGATCGATTTGGAGTTCATGGCACCGACTGCCTGACCTTTGGTGGCAAACTCTTCGATGGAGGAGGAAGGACCATAATGGTTGGTAAGGTCTGTGTACATGGTTGACATGAGATGGAATCCTCCGCCATCATGATAATCCCATACCTCTTTATTGATCGGCCAGAGGTCTTTCTCGTCCATTACTTCGCGGAGCGTTTCGACTGTCGGGATAGTGGGCGAACCATATTCCGGGTTGAAGCCATCGACACGGCTACCGCGTTCGGAGGCCGTATTCTCGTAGTGTTGCATCGGGTTCACCTGTTTGTAGGGGCTGCCGTCGTGTACGCCGTCACATTCCGACTGCATCTGGTAACCACGTGTCCCATCCAGTTTCATGATCAGGTCTTTTGCTCCCGGCATTTCTGTGCTCTCGTTAGAAGAGACATAATAGGCCAGTGAAGGATGATTGCGCAGACGTTTTACGGTTGCTTCGACATTACTCAGATATAAATCTTTATCCTGCGGATGTTTGGTGTCGCCGGTCATCCAGAATTCTTGCCAGACAAGGAGTCCCATTTCGTCGCAGAGCTGGAAGAAATAGTCTGATTCGGCAATTCCACCTCCCCACATACGGACCAGGTTGATACCGGATTGTTTTGTATAACGCAATTCTGCATAAGTACGTTCGTCGGAGGTACGGAGCATTCCTTCCGGAATCCAGTTAGTTCCCCGGATGAAGAGCTTCTTGCCGTTCACATAGAATTGGCGGGATTTGTCCGGTGTATTCTGGTCGGATGTAATTTCCCGGATACCGAAACGGGTTTTCGTCTCATCGGACACTTTACCGTCTACGCTTACAGTAAGTTTCAGTTCGTACAGCTCCGGTTTCCCTTTGAAGATCGGCCACCACAGACGCGGGTTCTTGATTGTCAGTTGCGGAAATTCTTCCGGAGTGAAGCAAACCTCCCGCGTTTCTCCCCTGAACAGGCTCAACTCTTTGCTGAATGTGATGTTCTCACCGACGATTTCTCCTTTGACCGTACATTTTACGCCACGCTGTGTCGGGTTTGTCACCTCTACACTGACAGTCTCTTTTGCCAAATCGTAGCTTGGTTTGGAGAGTTCGGATTTGATGAATGGATGGCGGATGACCGCTTTGTCCGTAGCATAGAGGCTGATGTTTTTCCAGATACCGGTATTACGGTCGCGGATACCGTCGTTGAAGGTGAAATCCCAACCGACACTCATCAGCATGGTTGTATTTAGTCCGATGTTACCGTCTCCGCCATTGTGAAACTCACCGGCGGCTCCCCACTGTTTCGGCTTGATGGTCCCCGGCATATCGACTGGATAAATCTTGATTGCCAGAGCGTTCTTCTGGCCGATACGGGCGAAATCAGTGATATTGATATACTCCGGTTTGAACATGCCGGACATATTGCCAAGCAGATAACCGTTTACCCATATTTCGGCGCGGTAATTGATACCGTCTACCTGAAGCCAGACGATTTTGTCTTTATAATTTTCTGGTACGTCAAATTCCGTACGGAACCAATAGGTGTAGAACTCGCGTCCTGTTTTGGCAAGATCCGGGATGATATTCCGGTCTAACTTGTTATTCATGCCATAATAAGGTTCCGGATATACCTTGTTGTGGACGAGGGAGTTCAGGACTGTTCCCGGAACGATTGCCGGCATCCATTGTCCGGTCCGATAGCCTGGTTGTGAGATTTTTTCAGCCGGATCTTTCGTCTCGTCGGCCTTATGCATCTGCCAGGTGAAACTTCCGTTATGTCCTTCTTTCGAATCCAGATATATTTTATCCGGGTTCCGGTAATAATTGGGGGTCTGAGCTTGCATGAAGCAGGCAGACACAAGTAAAAATATTCCTGCAAAAATGTTTTTCATAAATTATTCTTTTAATTCGGGATCTGATCGCCAGGAGTTTTCTTGGCCGGATCGTAAATGGCTACGCTGACCTGAGAATCTGCACATCCGTAATAGAGATACCATTTGTTTTTGAAAAAGACCAAACCTTCGATAAAAACGGTTCCATCGACATACTGTCCGCTCTTTTCAAATGAAGCCATCGGGCGGAAGAAGGGAACGTCCAGGCGTTGCAGAACTTTCATCGGTTCCTTCGGGTCGGTCAGAAGTTGTCCGGCGCAGTAGGCTCCGGCAGTGAAACGCTTGTCTCGTTTGCTGTCGTTTGTCTGGTTCTTGCCGTTATAAAGCAAGACGATGCCTTTGTCTGTCAGGATAGCAGGAGGTCCGCACTCTGTCAATGCACTGTCGAAGTATTGAGGACGGGGTTTGATGACAGTCGCCAGTTCGTTTTTCTCGTCCAATATCGGAGTCCAGTTGACCAAATCGTCGGAGGTGGCAGCGTAGACCGCGTGTTCTCCCCAATACATGAAGTATTTTCCATCGATTTTCGTCAGCACTTGTTTTCCATTTTTGATCTCTGTTACCATAGAACCGGATTTGCAGAAAATGTCTTTGAAACGTCCGTTGTAGGCTTTAGCAAAAGCAGGGCCATGTTTTTCCCATTTGACTAGGTCACGTGAGGTGGCGATGCAGAGGCGTGCCACTTTCCGGTTCCAGGAAGTGTAGGCCATGACATACAGACCGTCCTCCGTCATTGTCACACGTGGGTCTTCGCAACCGCCTTCCCATTCGTATTCCTTCATATTATCTTTGTCCGGGTACATGACGGGGGTCTTCCGGCGTTTCATGTGGATACCGTCTTCGGATTCTGCTAATCCGATACGCGAAGTACGTTTGCCGATTCCCGTTGCAGAATTGTCCTCAGCCCGGTAAAGGACATATATTTTACCGTCTTTTACGGTTGCTGCGGGATTGAACACATCGCTCTCTTCCCATCCTATTTTTTTGTCCTGCATGGGACAGTCGAATTGATTGGAAGGATTGGGGGTAATGATCGGATTGGCTTTTTCCGGTCTGACAAAGCCGCCTAAAGCCCAGTCCGGTAATACATTTTGGCTATACCCGAATAGGGGTAGAACTGCCAGACTGATGAGTAAGATACTTTTTTTCATGCTCTAAAGAATAAAAAAGGCACAGAGATCCAAACAAAAAGGATCTCTGTGCCAAAGGTTATTTATTGTACAATCGTTTCTATAATGGTACTGTAGTTGACTGCGCCTTCTGTTTTAGCACCGACACGTACATATATTTTATTGCCATTTGCTTGTATTTTGTACAGATTGTCTTGATAGGTTTTATCGTTTTCCAGATCGAAAACGATTGTCCCTTCCTGCTCCTTAACGGTCTGCTTTCCTGCTTGGTTGGCATTTCCATTATCAACACCCGGAGCAAAATTCCAGTAACCGTACACTTCGGATACATTGAAATTGCTACTTGTCGGGTTCACCTTGTATGTAATCGTGATTTTTTTACCTGTAACTTGTGCTGAAGCGTTGATTCTTGCATAAGGAGTTGCTTTCAGATCCAATGTTGTCTGTCCTTTTATGGTTACAAATTCTTCGCAAGGAGAAACAAACGGACCGTTTACAACAATTTTATAATCACAGTTGAACAACTTTGCATTTTCGTATGAACCATCCATCTTTGCATAAAAATCGACCGATTGTGTTGCATCTGTGTTTTGTTCGAACATATTGATAATAACACCTGTGGATCCCTGAACAGGCAGTGGAATCGGTTCATTCGTTTCTGCATCCAGAATTTGTCCTTTGATACCTCCGTTGGGAGATTCATAATTATCCAGATCGCTCAAACAGCTTGTGAAGCATAACGAGCAAACGGCCATCAGTAATAAACTTATCTTTTTCATATCAAATTTCTAAATTAGATGATTAATTGGTATAACCCGGGTTCTGAATGAGATTCGGATTTGAATTCATATCTGTCTGGTTGATCTTTGTATAATAGTTCTTTTCCAAGAAAATACGTTTCTGTTTCGGAGTGTTGGCTCCTCTTTCGAATACATATTTACCATCACGAATATCATACCAAGGATACAATGCCGTTCCTCTGAATCCATTCAAACCGCCTTGTGCTACATCCAAGTGAGCAATTCTCCAACGTTTCATATCCCAGAAGCGATGACCTTCGAATGCCAGTTCCACTCTACGTTCGTGACGGATCTTTTCCATATTGATGTTTGACAATAAGGCGATTCCGGCACGTTCACGAATCTTGTTGACTGCATCCAATGCTTCAGATGATTTGTTCAACTCCATTGCAGCTTCCGCCAAATTTAGATAAATTTCTCCTAAACGGAAAACCGGCCACGGAGTTTCTGACTTACCCATATTCATATCGGTCAATGTTTCGTCCCAGAATTTCTTCTGATAGAAACCTGTCTTGGAGGCATCTCCGGCATCGGATCCACCATCTTTACCTGATGTGCTATAGGTGACTCCGTTGATTTCAACCGTATTACCACCATCCGGTTGGCTGGTTGCTACATGTCTCTTATCGTCGTTTTCGATGACACCTCTTTTCCATTCGATCTTTGTGCTTTGGCAAGGAGAGCCGGGCAGATAGACGGAAGCGAATAAACGCGGGTCTTTATTTGCAAATACTTCGTATGGATCGTCGAAACGAAGAGGTTTGCCGTTTTCTTCCAACTTCAAAGTCCCTTTGGAGCCGTCTACATATTCGTATGCTTCCACCAATTCAAGTGTCGGGGCGATACCGCATCCCCAACCACCAGCACGATAAGAGAACGGTGCGTTACGTTTGTCCCAGTCGTGGCCTTTGCCTCCTGCAACGTTATATTGTTTCTGGAAGATATATTCTCCGTTATCACCATTACCTTTCAGGAACATGTCACAAAAATTCTGTGCTTTGTTGTCTGGTTTATTGTTATACAAGGCATATTTGCCAGAAGTAATGATCGCTTTAGAAGCCTCGTAAGATGTTTGGAAAAAGCGATCGGCTTCGGAAGCAGGGATACCTACAAGTCCTTCTTGCTGGACCGTTCCGTAGCGGGCGATAGAGCCTGCATACAAAGCTGCTCGTGAACATAAAGATAATGCGACATATTTACTTGCCCGGTATTTAGCTTCTGCCTCTCTTGTGTCGGGAAGGTCTTGTGCTGCTTCCTGGCATTCTTTTATAATGAAATCATAAATTTCGATTTCTTTATTACGAGGAACCATCAGTGCTTCCAAATTGTTAGGATCATATTCCTGTGATTTGTCAATCAAAGGTACTCCACCATAGCGTTTCACTAATGTGAAATAATGCATGGCACGTAAGAAGCGGGATTCGGCCAACAGTAATTTCTTTTCAGAATCTGACAAGGCTGTTGCATCCTGCAACTGGCTGATAAAGTCGTTGCAGTTCCGGATGTTTTTGTAGCGATCGGAGAATTTCTGCTCGAATAACGCGTCTTCGTACGTGTATGTGGCATTTCCGTTATCGAAAAGAGGATCTTTTTGGAAAGAACCTTGTGCTTCGTCAGACATGGAAGAGGCATTTTGCAAACGCCATGCGTCACGATACCAGTAATTGAAATCTTCCAGGTTCAGGCCGTCATATAAATTAACCATTACGCCATTGATCAATTTAGGGTCCTGCCAAACCTGTTCGGGAGTGATGATGTCGAAAGATTCTTTTTCAAGGTAGTCGGCACATGCTGTCGTACCTAACAAAAGTAATCCACATCCGATATTTTTTATAATTGTTGTCTTCATCGTTTCTTATTTTAGAATGTTAGATTAACACCGAAGTTGAATGTTTTCATTTGTGGATAATAGCGGAACATACCGTCTTTGTTTTCTGGGTCCATATATTTCATGATACCTTCGCGGCTTGTTATTGTTGCAGTATTGAAACTGTTTACATAAATACGCAAGTTTTCGATTCCGGCTCTTTGCATCCATTTCTTAGGGAATGTGTATCCTAATTCGATGGTTTTCAGGCGTAAGTAGTTAGCCTTTTGTCTTGTCCAAGTATTTGTACCTGAATTGGCAGAGAAACCAGTTGGACGGAGTGCCGGCATATATCCGGGAATCCATTCGCTACTCATATCTAAAGGATCTTCACGATGCCAGCGATCCAAGTTTAGTGTGATACCATTACCAAGACCTTGCTGGATGAATGGAGCCATAAAGTCTCCAGTCGTGAATACTTCATGACCGGCAGCCCCTTGGAAGAAGAGAGTCAAATCGAAACCTTTGTATTCTCCGTAAAGGTTCAATCCATAATACAGGCGCGGTGTATTTCCATGTCCGATCGGCTGGTCGTCCTTTCCGTCGATGATACCATCATTGTTCCAGTCCTGGAATTTCAAGTCGCCCGGCATCAATGATTTGTTACCGTTGTTATCCTGGATCGGTGAATTGAGGATTTCTTCGTAGCTTTGGAACTGTCCGATGCAGACTTTACCCCACTGGATATCTTTATAACGATCATTGTTGTTGTTTCTCCAGTCATCGTACATATTGGCTGAAGCTGCACGTTCAACATGCTCATTGTAGATACGGGTAGTAGAGAAGTTTCCTTTTACATCGTAGGTGAAATCTCCGATTTTATGACGGTGTCCGAGAACGATTTCAAATCCCTGGTTTCTGTCGGAGTTCAGGTTTTCTACCGGAAGTTCCTGGCCGAATGTCGTCGGTAATGTAAGCTGGCGCTTTGTCAGCAAACCACTTCTTTTACGAACGAAATAATCGAATTCGACATTGATTAAACCGGATAATACGGATGCTTCGAATCCGACATTGGTTGTTTTAGATTCATACCAAGTCAGAGCTAAGTTGGGCATACCTCTGTCCTTTGCTCCGTTCGTCAGACCGCCTGTTCCTAAAACATAGTTTCCTGAGGGATACCGATATCCCATTAAATACTGATAAGCTCTGTATTTGCCATCCTCTTCGTCTTTATCGGTATAACCGGTTACACCTTCATCTCCCACTTTTCCGAAAGAGCCTCTGATCTTGAAGTTGTCGACCATCGGTAATGCTTCTTTGAAGAATGCTTCTTCAGAGACACGCCAACCCAAAGATACGGCAGGAAAGAATCCCCAACGATTATTGGAAGCGAATTTCGATGAGCCGTCGGCACGAAGCGTAAACGTAGCCAGATATTTATCCTTATATCCATAATTGATACGACCGAAGAAAGAAGATATGCGTGAGGGAGAATCCGCTTTTGAAGAATTTTCGTACGGAGTACCGAGTGACAGATTGTCAAACGCCTGCTCAGCCGTAGTATTCTCCGGGAAATAACGGGTGGAATAAGTCTTGGTCTTGGTTTGCTGGTGTTTGATTTCCTGTCCCAACATCAGCCTGATATCGTGTGCATCATCATCTAAAGTAAAGTTGTAGTTCAATACATTGGTCAACTGCCACTTGGTGCCTTGCTTCATCATCCATTCCGCCATAGGCTGGTTATTGTTATTCTTGGCATTCTTGGTGCCCATACCCCAGAATTTGCGTTGTTCTTCGGTATTATTTTCAAAACCGAACTCATTGCGCAAAGTCAGTCCTTTCTTTATTTCCCATGTCAGCGCTCCCATGGTATTGAGCGACTTATTAATACGTTTCTTATAGTTCTTTTCTGACTCTTCTTTGGGATTGAAACGTACGATTTCTTCCAACTGGTCCGGATCGAAATAAGTATCGTCCTCAGGTAGAGTCATGTATTCATCCAATCCTTCGGTAGGTGCCTGGCGCAAAGCATCCAACAAACTGACTCCCTCTGTTCCGGAACCGTCTACTTCCTTATGCAACAAGCGGGTACGATATTCCATTGTGAGAAACTTGAAAGGCTTTAGGTTGAACGAGGCATTCAGGTTGTTCTGCTTCAAACCATTGCCTACCATTACACTGGGTTGATCCTGATGAATAAAAGCCAGTTTGTATTTTGCTTTCTCCGTACCGCCATTCACACTGAGATCAAGATAAGAAGCCACGGGATGAGTACCGAACACCTCATCCTGCCAGTCGGTACCAGGGTCGCCTTGATAGATATAATGTTCGTAGGCATGACCGTATTTATTGTTAAAGTCAGTCGGATTGGAACTCTTCTGACGGGCATTCTCATACTGCATCAATACAAATTCATACGGGTCCATCACATCCAGTTTGTTGGAAAGCGTCTTGGTTTGTACATAGGTATTCAAGCTGACAGAAACACGACCCTCCGTCGGATTCTTGGTTGTCACCAAAATAACGCCGTTGGCTCCACGAGCACCATAAATAGCTGTAGAAGCGGCATCCTTCAATACTTCAATAGATTCGATATCCGTAGGCGGAACATCATTCAGGCTGTTTACTTCAAAACCGTCGAGAATAATCAGCGGACTGTTGTCCTGTGTGATAGAGCCGCCGCCACGTACCAGAATCTTAACTTCCGCATCGGGCGAACCATCAACCGTCGTCACCTGTACGCCCGGCAGTTTACCGACAATAGCTTCGGCTGCAGAAGTTGTCTGCACTTTTTCCAGAATCTTTCCCGACACACTGGAGATAGAACCGGTAAGATTACCTCTTTTCTGAGTACCGTAACCAATAACGACTACATCTTCCAGCATACTGGCAGACTCAGTCATGTGTATATTAATACCCGAGGTACGACCCTTCAACGGTTCTTTCACTTCTTCCATACCTACAAAACTGATTTTCAAAACAGCCTTGTTCACATCAGGAACGTTTGTCAATGTGAATTTGCCATCCAAATCCGTAGTACAACCCAATGTCGTACCTTGTACAATCACAGTGGCGCCGATTACAGGACCATAGTCGTCGGTCACCGTACCTGTTACGGTGGCAGTCTGTGCCATTGCACCGACCGCTACCATCAACAAAGTAAATATGCTTATGATTAACTTATTCATTTTTCTAAAATATATAGTATATGTATGTGTTGTTCACTATTTTCTCTCCATAGACAGACCACCTTCATTCTGATAATAAACGATATGCTGCACCAGATTATGGAAATATACTTCCAAATTGGAGTAACGGCCATTAGGATCTACATTGGTACTGATTTGATTGGCATCTGTAGGGTCTTCCGGATTCATGCCGTATGCTTGTTCCCAAATATCGGGTATACCGTCATTATCACTATCCGGCCAGAGGTAACCTTTCTTCACTTCTTTATAGCCTCCGGCTGCATCACTCGGAGTATCGATAATACCCGGTTTTTTATCAGAGTCTTTCAGAGTAACCAAATTTCCTTTGTCATCCCAATATTGCATCTTCGAACCTTTATAAGGAGCACTTCCTGCCCTGACTTCTCCTACTACTCGTTGGTCTATCTCATCACGACGCAAAGAAGCCCCGGCATAATCCAATACTCTTTCATAAGCAATTTGCGGTGTATGACTGGTCACCTTACCGAACGGTTGATAATCCGCCATCTTCATAGCTTGTTTCTCTTCTTCAGACACACCTTCCTCAATCAAGCTCTTATCAAACTGCGCCCAAACACCGTCCGTCCAGTTATCGGCACTGACCTTCGAATTACCTTCTACATAATTACCATCGATATAAGCTCTGGCAGTGGGATCGGAAGAAAGAATACGATATGACTTATATCCCGTACCAGTAGCCGGTCCCGGCTTATAATAGCAATTTGTCAGATTGAATTTGGCATACTTGCCACCATAGCTTCCGAAACCGCTTTCACTCCAATTGTAATAAACATTATTGCGTACATCAAAATATCCGCAATAGTCATAGTCAGCCTGAGTTCCCGGTTCCGAAAGATCGGAGATACGCGGACAACGGCTACCATGATGTGCCAACAGAATATGGTGGAAAGAGGCATTATCACCGCTAAACATAGCACCGTAACCATGGGCACCTTTGGCATGGTTCGACAAGTTCAGACTCTCACTGGCAATGCACCATTGCGCCGTAAAGTTTCTCACTCCATAGAAAGTCAACGTTTCATCCACACTCCAACCGGCAGTAACATGGTCGATGATTCCATCTGTAAAATAGCGTCCGCCAATAGCATCCTCGCCATAATCGGAATGAGTATCTCCCGGACGGATTCGCAAGAAACGGACAATAGCATTGATTTTACTTCCTGCACCTTTTTCCGGCTCTTTGGAAAGGTTGAAAGAAAAATTATAATTCTTCAATGTAATACCCTCTCCCGGAGCAGTCTGTCCGATGATGCTCAAATCCGGATGATTTACCAGATAAATACCCTGTTTCAATTCAATAATACCGTCAACATCGAAAACGATAGTACGAGGACCTTCCACTTGCTCGATACCGTACCGCAGACTACCTTTTATCGGTGTTTCTCCACTACCGTAATCTTCCAAATTGGTAACCTTATAGAGTGTACCGCCACGTCCGCCCGTAGTAAAGCGACCACCACCTTCCGCACCAGGGAAAGCCAATACTCCGACACTCTTGTCATCACCGATGCCGGTATCGGGCTTTCCGTATTGGAAAATCGTCACGCTCTTATCCAAGATACGCACTGTACATGTACGGGGTAAAACACCCTCATTATCTGCAATTGTCAATACAATCTCATTTTCTGTTGACTCCCGCTTATTGTGGGTAATCCAAGACTCAGAAGGAATGGCATCAAAATCCTCTACCAATTCATCCCCTTCCTGAGTGAAAGGAATTACCAGTTTACGGCATATATACGGAATGGCATACTCATCCTGTTCAATGGTTGCCATACCGTTCACTGCTTCTTGCATTACTTTCAGTACACGTTGTAATTTGTATTCGCCTACTGTTTTGAAAACAAGTTCCGTAGAACGGGCAACACCCGTATTAAGAGCCACTTTGAGCTTCAGGTTATCGGTTGTGAAATTACGGGTTGCCGGAGTTTCCTCCACTACTTCAATCCAATCGCACTGCTCATCGAGATTCATTTCCCACTCTACATTGGAAACGACTTTAAGCTCCACTTCCGCTCCCCGGAAAGAGATAGGTTCGGAGGTAAATTCAAGCAGAATGTCAGGATCGGAACCCAGTTGCTCTACGGAAATCTCCTGTTCCAAAGCAGCACCGGCACCCGCCATGGTTATTTTAACCTTACCAGTACGTTTGGCTCCATCTGTATTTTCCGTAACAAACAGACGAAGTTCATCATTTCCCGTACCACTATCTTTCGACAAGGTAAGCCACATATTCTCCGCATCGCCAACCGGCTCTACCACAGCAGCTACCCAATCGGCAGTGGCTGGTATATCCACAGTAGAAGAACCGGCTACATTGGAAAGTTTCAGTTCATTCTTCGACAATTCCAGATTATCGGCTTCCACGGCGCCATTCAGTTCGCCATCGTCGCTACATGCTCCTAACAAGCCTGCCAATAATATGAATAAGAAAGTTCTCATAGTTTTTATTTGTTTTTCGTTAGTATTCCGGTTTTATTTTCTCCAATACGGGTCACCGATGCCTTGTATATAAACCTCAGAGGATTTATCCTTAATGGTGAAATTCCTGTTAGACACATCTTCGAACAGTTCGTTCATGGGAAGGGCGGTTTCTACCGGCTTCTCATCCTCTTCCACACCCCAGTTTTTCAATGCAAAACCATTGGTGATATAATTGTTCTCGAATGTACGGGTAGTGATATTTTTATGAAGACTGAACCAAGTACCATTATCAGCATCAACCTCACCACTGAAAAGGTTGTTTTTTATTGTGACACTTCCGTCAGTAATATTCTTGGCATTTAAGTCAAAGAAAGTCATACCTGCTTTCATGGCAACAAACGTACAGTTCTCCACTACTATATCCAGATTACCTTTCATTGAGCTAACTCCTGTAATCAACGCTTTAGTCATATCATTGGCGTGGAAAGTCGAGTTTCTAAATTCAAAGGCATGTATCGGGGCATCTTTTTTGGTAGAAAGACCGAACAACCCGCTTCCACCAGAATTTAACCCCATAAAACGACAATCCTCAATAACAATTTTGTCAACAATCTGCTTTTGATCTGCATCTACCTCCTGATACCACATAGTACGTTGCAAATCATTAATTTCACAGTTCTTCCATAAAATAGTTCCTACATGGAATTTTTGATTTTTCAGTTTAAAGAAATCCCGTACATCTACTTTAATAACCAAATTCTCAAAATGGAGTTCCTCAATCAGATTCTCACTTGCCATACTCAAACTTGATTTCAACTCCAACACGGCCAGTCCTTCACCGACTTTAGGCTCTTGTCCTACAATCGAAAGTCCTTTCGGAATATTATCCAATGTCCCGGATGTAAACTGATAAGTAGTTCCGGCTTTTAGGAACAGTTTAATGTCTGCTGCCGTTTCATCACTCTTCAATTTGTTATAAACATTATTAATATTCTCTCCGGGGCTGACGAATGTATATCCATCCGGCACACGAATAGGAGCATCAGGAGTAATATCCTCTTCTTCCCATTCTTCGGGAGTAATCGTTACCGTATAATTCTGAATTGTAGGTTCATCCGGATTATTAAGTTCGAATGAAACCGTAGTGAGCTGTTTAGGCAAAATGGAGAAGGTACCATCTATGTCCTTGGTCTGAACTACCTGTTGTTTCTCATCGAGATATTCAATACGTACAGTTACGGCTTCTTGACTGGTCTCTGTTTCAAACAGCACCAAGTCATCAGTATAGTTCACACCCCCTGTAGAAGTCGCAGTATTGCGTACCACCTCGATAGGAGATTTTACAAATGTGGCATCCGAAATCTTATACCCGGATATAGGTGTAGATACAATAGCACGTATCGTGGAATACCGTTTGTCCGCTTTACGGTCTGTAGCTCTCAAACGGAGCGTACCGGTACGGTTGTACATACGAACCTCCAAAGGATTATTAAACGGAGAAGTGTATTCCACAGGTGCGGATAAAGCATATGCTTTCTCTGCTTTCGGGTCTTGATTAAGCACGATGTCGTTCAAATTGCCCGGATGAGGAAGAGAATCCGCTTCGGTAGTAGCAACAACACGGTATGTACCGTTAGGAAGCTGAAAACGATATAACGTAGAATAGTTAGCCACATACCTGCCGTCGGAAGCGTAAATAAACAACGGCTTATTGGACGAGCCGGTATTCAGCGAATAAGCCTCATCGTCCAGATACAACTGAATGTCCGTCACCACCGAAGAATCATATTTATTCTCTTCGGAGCAAGCGGCAATGCCGAGCAAGAAGGTCACTCCTGCCACAGCTGATAATATACTTTTTCTCATATCAGATTTTGCTGTTTTTTAAAAATCAATTTCTTCTATCATACTCTCCCACTCGGTTTCCACCCAGTCTTCATTCAGTATTTCCATATGAACAACCGAACGTTTGGAAGATTTAAAGATGATACCCGTATCGAGAGAGCCATTCGTACGGTTCACTATTACTCCCTCTTTCAGATAAGCGACATCAACAGAAGTTCGTGAACCGTTGTTCTCCGTAGGGAAAGAATAAACATATGCACCGAAACCTGACTCGCGGTTTGTGCGTACAGTGACGTCCTCAAGAACAGCCTTTTCTTCTTTCACACTATAAGCTACTCCTACATTGGTGAAAGTTATGTCCAATGCATCAAATTGAGTAATGCCATCCATTTCCTCCTGCGACTCCACCGGGGCAAACACAGCCTGCCCCACTAATCGTTTCAACTCCACATCAAGTGACTTTACAGAGTTATCAGAAGTAAAACCTATTATTTCAGAAATGTAAACCGGCTTTTGCATATTATCGTTCTGACGGATAACCAGCCGTGGAAAGCTGATCGGCATCAGCCACCTCATCCGCATTCGCCACAACAAAAGTCTGTAGGTTTTCTCCCAAAGGTAAGGGAACTTCAATAGCACCATGCACCAAAGGTTGCTTCTCTCCATATATAAGAGAACCGTCCATGTACACATAAATGCCAATTTCTGAAATACCTTCTTCTGCAAATGCAGCAATGCTTGATTTACTGAAACTGATACCGACGGGATGCAAAGTAGCTTCCACAGAAGCATCCTCATTGTTCTGAGGAAGATCACCGTCGTTCAAAACGCCATCGACTTGCGTAGTGCAAGAAAAGAATAGCAAAAACGGAACAAATAATAATTTCATTAAATGTTTCATAAGTATTAGTGTTTTATAGTTAGTATTCAATAGTCACAAAAAAACATTCTATTGCCTGCGCAAATATCCGTAAAAGACAGCATCACCATGAGTAAGATTTAGTACAAAAAGAGTAAAATCCGGTCTGCAATAAATAAATCACCTTTGCTCTGAGTATCTCTACACCAAGATTAGCACATTTCAAAGATAAATGTATCCGAATATAAAGCAAAAGAAGGTGTGTCGTAATGCACGATGCACCT
>ENA-OPEE01000964-OPEE01000964.1-human-gut-metagenome-genome-assembly--contig:-NODE-964-length-22236-cov-10.459988_pt1 | contig 22236 bp, 20 predicted proteins | sample MGYA00241263_ERZ501506 | MGnify/ENA primary metagenome ERZ501506 (study PRJEB25962, sample SAMEA2042626) | human gut metagenome | biome: human gut; feature: human-associated habitat; material: faeces...
GAAACTGTGCAAAGCACCAGAGAGCTCTTACAGTAGCAATCAAGAGAGCACGTCATCTTGCTCTTATGCCATACGTTTGCGAATAAGATAAATGTATGATAAATCCCGACTACCGGATGGTGGTCGGGATTTTTTAGGTTAAAAATGTTTTATGTTTAAAAAATTAATATTTGTTGCATAATCAAATTACATAGTATAAAATGAATATAAAACAAATACTAATAAAAAGGGAGGGTTCAAATGGATACATACATTGTTTTCTGGTTGGCAGTCACCGTAGTTTTTGTTTTAGTTGAGCTTATGACAGTCGGGCTCACATCCATATGGTTTGCGGCAGGCTCATTTGTAGCGTTTATAATCGCACTGCTTGGCGGCAATGTCGTGGTACAGGGAATTGCATTTATACTCGTTTCAGTCGTGCTTTTAGCTCTCACAAAGCCATGGGCCGGGAAGTACATCAATTCCAGGACAGTGAAGACAAACGTGGACAGTCTGGTCGGAGAAAGAGCTGTGCTCACCGAGGATGCTGACAGCATGAAGCAGACGGGAAAGGCCGTTGTAAACGGTCAGGAGTGGACAGTCAGACCACAGGATGAGACCCAGGTCATAAGAAAAGGCGAGCTTATCGAGGTAGTAAAGATAAGCGGAGTAAAACTAATTGTAAGAAGGGTAAAGGAGGCTTAACCGGAAATGGAAGGATTAATAGCACTTGCAGTGTTACTCGTAATCGTACTTATAGTACTGGTAAACTGCATCAAAATCGTGCCACAGGCACATGCAATGGTAATTGAGCGTTTGGGAGGATATCTCACCACATGGAGCGTAGGACTTCACCTCAAGGTGCCATTTATCGACAGAATAGCAAAGAGAGTCATCTTAAAGGAGCAGGTGGTAGATTTCCCACCACAGCCTGTAATCACAAAGGATAATGTAACAATGCAGATAGACACTGTAGTATATTTCCAGATTACAGATCCAAAGCTCTACGCATACGGAGTAGAGAATCCAATCATGGCAATTGAGAACCTCACAGCCACAACACTTCGTAACATCATCGGAGACTTAGAGCTTGATGAAACACTCACCAGCCGTGAGACAATCAACACCAAGATGCGCGCAACACTCGATGTGGCAACAGATCCATGGGGTATCAAGGTAAACCGTGTCGAGCTCAAGAACATCATACCTCCAAAGGCCATCCAGGATGCCATGGAGAAGCAGATGAAGGCAGAGCGTGAGAGACGAGAGGCCATTCTTCGTGCAGAGGGTGAGAAAAAATCAACAATCCTTGTTGCAGAGGGAAATAAAGAGTCAGTCATCCTCGATGCCGAGGCTGAAAAGCAGGCAGCCATCCTTCGCGCAGAGGCAAAGAAGGAGGCAACAATCCAGGAGGCAGCAGGTCAGGCAGAGGCTATCCTCAAGATACAGCAGGCCAATGCAGACGGACTTCGCATGTTGAAGGAGGCAAATCCGGATAACGCAGTGCTCCAGATAAAGAGCTTGGAGGCATTTGCTAAGGCAGCAGACGGCAAGGCTACAAAGATAATCATCCCATCAGAGATTCAGGGGATTGCAGGTCTTACAAAGTCAATTGCAGAGATAGCTGCGGATAAGACTGAGAAGTAATTATAGTTAATTAAAATGAATACCGGAAGATGAGAGCACACAAAAAGCATCGCATGTATCGTATCAATATCAGATATATGCGGTGCTTTTTAGATTGCATAGAATTGTGCTTAGATTACACAGGATTGCCCTGAACTCCTGTAATTCCAAACTGATAAATATAGTACTAGGAATAATCCCCACAAAGTGGTATACTCTCTAGTAGGTATATCAATCGATGCGGGCTGCACAAAGGTGTGGCCGGTAACTATTAATTTGTAGTACATTCTCGAAACCGCAACCGTTGCACCGGCAGCATCAGCGCAACGCACCGGGGATAAGGAGAGTAAAATGAAGAAAAAAATAAAATTCAAGGGCAGGCTGAAAAGCTACATGTGCTGGCCGCTATATCTGACGTTTGTGTGGATATGTGCTGACGGAATAGCACTGCGCTATGACAGAAGGCTTGGCTATGGCATGGTAGGCTTTACAGTGTTTTACTTTGCGCTCGTGCTGTTTTTGTATGTCAGAAGCAAGTCAGTCGTTGCAAATGAGCTGATAAGCTTTGCAACACAGTATTCATCGGTGCAGAAGAGGCTGCTTAATGAGTTTGAGGTGCCATATGCCCTGCTTGAGTACTCCGGCAAGATACTCTGGGTAAATGACAAATTCGCAGAGCTAATGGGTGTGGATAAAAAATATCACAAATCCATCACGACACTTTTTCCGACAGTGACCAGAGAGCTTCTCACCAAGAGTGATGCGCCGACAGACTTCAAGATAGTAAATGAGGAGGAGGACAGCATAGTCCGTCTGTCCGTCAAGCGAATATATTTCAACTCTATCGCAGAGGAAAATGAGATAATCGACACAAATGAAGCAGACGAGTTTTTGACGGCGCTGTACGTATTTGATGAGTCGGAGCTTTATCATTGCAAGAAAGAAATCACAGAGCAGAAGCAGGTCTCAGCGCTTGTATATATTGACAACTATGATGAGGCGCTCGACAGCATAGAGGACGTAAAGAGGTCACTGCTCGTTGCACTTATCGACAGGCGTGTAAACCAGTATTTTGCCAAGTATGACGGACTTGTCAGAAAGATAGAAAACGACAAATACTTCGTGGTGTTCAAGTACAAGTACCTTGACAGCATGAAGGAGGACAAGTTCAAGGTGCTCGACGAGGTCAAGGCTATAAAGGTCGGCAACGAGATGGCGGTCACGCTCAGTATCGGAATCGGTATAAAGAGCGATAAGTATAATGAAAACTACGTATATGCGCGAAATGCCATAGACTTGGCCCTCGGACGAGGCGGTGATCAGGTAGTTATAAAGGATCATGACGATATCCTGTATTTTGGCGGCAAGTCAAAGCAGGTGGAGAGCAAGACAAGGGTAAAGGCGAGAGTCAAGGCACAGGCGCTTCAGGAAATCATTGAGACCTGTGAGAACGTACTTATCATGGGTCACAGCATCACAGATGTAGACTCGCTTGGAGCAGGCATAGGTATATACTGTGCAGCCAAGAATCTCGACAAAAAGGCACAGATAGTAATAAATGACCCGACAAGCTCAGTCAGACCTCTCATGGAGACATTTTCAGAGGCAAAGGGCTACCCGGCGGATATGTTTATAAACAGCGAAGAAGCTCTTGAGATGGTGAGCAAGGATACTCTTGTCATGGTGGTGGACACCAACAGGCCAAGCTACACAGAGTGCCCTGAGCTCCTCAGAAAGACTGGAAAGATAGTCGTATTTGACCACCACAGACAAAGCAGCGAGATAATAGAGAATCCTATACTCTCATATATCGAGCCGTATGCATCAAGTGCGTGTGAGATGGTAGCAGAGGTATTGCAGTACTTCAACGACGGAGTCAAGATTAATGCGACAGAGGCCGACTGCATCTACGCAGGAATCCTCATCGACACCAACAACTTTATGACGAAGACAGGCGTGCGTACATTTGAGGCGGCAGCCTTTTTGAAGCGCTCAGGTGCAGAGGTAACACGCGTCAGAAAGATGCTTAGAAATGACATGGCATGCTACAAGGCAAGAGCCGAGGCAGTACGCCATGCAGAGGTATACAGGGGCGCGTTTGCCATATCGGTATGCCCTAGCGAGAATGTGGAGAGCCCGACAATCGTCGGTGCACAGGCAGCAAATGAGCTGCTAAACATCATAGGAATCAAGGCATCATTTGTGCTCACGGAGTACAATGACAAGATTTATATCAGCTCTCGTTCAATCGACGAGATAAATGTCCAGATAATCATGGAGAAGCTGGGCGGTGGCGGACACTTAAATGTGGCAGGCGCGCAGCTGACAGGCGTTACTATCGTGCAGGCAAAGCGCATGATACAGGATACACTGGACGAAATGCTAAAAGAAGGAGACATAGAAGAATGAAAGTAATCTTATTACAGGACGTAAAACCATTAGGCAAAAAAGGCGAGATAGTAAACGTAAGTGACGGCTACGCCAGAAACAATATCATACCTAAAAAGCTCGGAGTAGAGGCTACTCCAAAGAACTTAAATGACTTAAAGCTTCAGAACCAGCACGCTGACAAGGTGGCACAGGAAAACTACGAGAGTGCACTTGCACTCGCAAAGGTAGTAGAGAACACAAAGGTAGTAGTAAAGCTGCGCTCAGGAGAGGGCGGCAGGACCTTCGGCTCCATCTCCACCAAGGAGATATCGGCTGCAGCAAAGGAGCAGCATGGCTTAGAGCTCGACAAGAAAAAGATGCAGCTTAACGAGTCAATCAAGGCACTTGGAAACTATGAGGTGCCTGTCAAGCTTCATCCAAAGGTAACAGCAAACCTTACAGTATCAGTAGTTGAAGGATAGGAGGAATCCCCTTGGAAGAAGCATTAATCAAACGAATAATGCCAAACAGCCTTGAGGCAGAGCAGTCCGTGGTCGGCTCCATGATTATGAGCAAGGATGCCATAGTGACCGCCAGCGAGATGCTCCTTAAGGAGGATTTTTATCATCAGCAGTACGGTATCATATTTGAGACCATGGTTGAGCTCTTTACAGAGGGTCAGCCTGTAGATCTCGTCACACTCCAGAACCGTTTAAAGGAAAAGGATGTGCCGCAGGAAATACAAAGCCTTGACTTTGTGAGAACTCTCGTCACCAGTGTGCCGACCTCTGCCAACATCAAGTACTATGCTAATATCGTAAAAGAAAATGCCATAAAGCGAAAGCTCATTCATGTGACAGAGGACATAGAGAACGAGTGCTACGCCGGCAAGGAATCGCTCGAGAGCGTGCTCGACAAGACAGAGCACGATGTATTTGAGCTGCTTTCCACAAGGCAGACAGGTGACTACGTGCCAATCCGTACGGTAGTCATGAATGCCCTCGAGAAAATCGAGAAAGCAGCACAGCAGGAGGGCACCGTAACAGGAATCCCGACAGGCTTCATAGACCTTGACTACAGGACAGCGGGACTTCAGCCGTCAGATCTCGTGCTCGTGGCAGCCCGTCCGTCAATGGGAAAGACAGCCTTCGTGCTCAACATAGCACAGCATGTGGCATTTCATGCACATCTGTGTACAGCCATATTCTCACTCGAGATGTCGAAGGAGCAGCTCGTAAACCGTCTGTTCTCACTCGAATCAAAGGTAGATGCGCAGGCACTGCGTACAGGAAATCTGTCTGATGCCGACTGGGAAAAGCTGGTCGAGGGAGCCGGAATCATCGGAGACTCCGAGCTCATCATAGACGACACTCCGGGTATCAGCATCTCAGAGCTTCGAAGCAAGTGCCGTAAATACAAGCTCGAACACGACTTAAAGCTCGTCATCATCGATTACCTGCAGCTCATGACAGGCTCAGGACGAGGCTCAGAATCGCGTCAGCAGGAAATCTCAGACATATCACGTTCGCTTAAGGCGCTCGCCAGAGAGCTTTCAGTCCCTGTAGTGGCACTCTCCCAGCTATCACGAGCTGTAGAGCAGCGACCGGACCACAGACCGATGCTTTCTGATCTTCGAGAGTCAGGAGCCATCGAGCAGGATGCCGACGTCGTTATGTTTATCTATCGTGACGACTACTACAACAAGGACACCGAGCTCAAGGGTATCTCAGAGATCATCATAGCTAAACAGCGTAACGGTCCAATCGGCACCGTAAACCTTGCATGGCTGCCTGAGTACACGAAGTTTGCAAATCTGGAGCATTAAGACTAAAACACAAAAAGAATAAAGAGACAATCAATCCCGGCTCACGTCATAGGATAAAGTTAAGTATCCTGATGTGGGTCGGGATTTTTCAAAATCTCTTTATACTTAAAAAGAGAAGAAAGCTATAAACTTTCCCGCAATTCATCCGATATATTCCTTAGAATAGGGTAAGAACAACAGTCAATTGCAACATATTTTCACACGGAGGTGTTAGAGATGGCAATAGAGGCAATCAAGGGTGCAGGAATGGTCTATCAGGGAAGTACATCAACTGCACAGATAAAGGAACAGGCACAGGGAAGGACAGAGGTGTCCAGTGCGGACAATCAGGTCGTGTCTGACAGCATCGCAAGGAATATTCAGGCGATGAATACGAAGGAAGCAAGCGGTGATTCAGCCGGTGATACCGGAGCGCATGGACAGGCACAGGCTGCTGCACAAAAGCAGAATGAGAAGAATATGCAGCTTAAAAAGGCTGTGGATGATATCAACAAGAGCGCGTTGGCTGACCAGTCGGAGGCAGTGTTCGGCATCCATGAGAAGACTAACCGCGTGACAATAAAGATAGTTGATAAGAAGACAAAGGAAGTCATCAAGGAGTTTCCGCCGGAGAAGACGCTCGACATGATAGCGAAGGTCTGGGAGATGGCAGGACTCATGGTAGATGAGAAGAGATAGGAGGACACCATGGCAATCAGATTATCGGGAATGACATCAGGTCTGGATACAGATTCTATTGTAAAGGCAATGGTATCGTCATATACCACCAGAAAAGAGAAATATCAGAAGGCGCAGACTAAGCTTGAGTGGACACAGGATGCGTGGAAATCCCTTAATACCAAGGTGTACAGCTTGTACAGCAATATTTCCAATCTGCGATTTTCTACAGCATACAACTTAAAGAAGACATCAGTTTCGGATACTACAAAGGCCACAGTAAAGGCAGGCTCCGGTGCACCAAGCGGCACACAGTCGCTGAAAATCAAGCAGATGGCAAAGGCCGGATATATGACCGGAGCAGAAATTAAGGCAGACAGTGAGAAGACTACACTTGCCCAGCTCGGTTACACAGGTGGTGATGCCAAGCTTGAGGTAAAGATGGGCGATGAGACCAAGTCCATCACGCTCAGCGCATCATCTACCATGAACGACGTGGTAAAGGAACTCAGGAATGCGGGGCTTGATGCAAACTACGATTCAAGCTACAAGAGATTTTATATCAGCTCAAAAAAGACAGGCGTGGCAAACGATTTTACCATAACCGGCAGCAATATAGATGGAGCATCAGCACTTTATAGCCTGGGAATAGCATATGGTGGTGAAAAGACCACTACCGGTACTTATTCATCCAATCCATATGATGAGTATGCAGCTTTACATGGAGTTTCAGACGATGAGACCAGAGCCAAAATCGAGGCAGCTGTTACAAACTACAATAATCTGACAACAGATGCGGCGAAGATGAATGCGCAGAGCAAAAATCTTATGAATGCTGTAAATTATGGCTATTCATATGCCACACTTCAGGGCATTTATGAGAAGCTGGATGCAAACAATGCAGGAGATAGTGATAAGCTGAAGCTGCTTGAGAAGCTTGGCTCATCTCGTGATGGCGCAGTGATTTCAAAGAATGGTGACAGCTATGATACATATACAAAGACCACGCTGACAGATACAGCCGGTCATACTCTTTATAAGTATATTGACAGCGACAACAACAGCCACTATATTGCAGCCGTTAATGATACGGACAAGCATACCACATCGTACTATGATGTGACAGAATCTACGAGGACAGCTTATACTGATGCTGATGGCAAGGAGCTTGAAGCTGCACATATAGAACACTCCGATGATATGACAACACTGACCTTCGGTGGTAAGACTTACAAGAAGGACGAGACAGACGGCAAGTACTACACAGCCGATAAAACGGATTCCATCACTGTTTCACAAAAGACTGAGTACACAATTGCGACAGATGCCGAAAACAAGACAGGTATGGAGTCAGCTTCAGCAGCGTATGAAACAATCATCAAGTCAATGGACGAAAAGACTAAAAGCTCATACGATGAGGCTCTTGCGTCAGTTCAGGCATTTGAGGCTTCAAAGGACGAAGTGCTCGGAAGCGATGACGAGTATTCGGTTGCCAGCCTCACAAAGGCTATTCAGAATGCTTATGCAGCAGGCAAGGATAAGGATGGCGGAGGAAAGAAAGCCGTAGAGCAGCTTTTAGCAGGAAACGGAAACGAGACTGACGGCTTTGTAAATAAAGCAAACGCTTTGGAGGAGGCCGCAGAGGCCAACACAAAAAAAGCAGCAGATAGCAATATTGTAAAGGAGCTTGCCTCAAAGCAGAAGGATTCGTCTGAGTATACACAGGCGCTAAACGACCTGCTCGACAGGGTAAACACTGCATACACGCTTCAGAATAAGGCACTTTTCAATTCACAGGTGAAGAAGGTTGCAGGACAGGATTCGGAGATTGAGCTGAACGGTGTAAAATATACAGGTGACAGCAACAGCTATTCAATCAATGGACTGACAATCGAGGCACTTGCTGAGACCGGAGACAGTGCTATAAGCATTACAACCAGCACAGATACACAGGGTGTATATGATAAGGTAAAGGATTTTCTGACAGAATACAACAACATCATCAACGAGATGACGAAGCTATACAATGCTGATTCAGCAGGAAGCTACGAGCCACTCACGGATGATGAGAAGGATCAGATGTCTGATAAAGAGATTGAGAAGTGGGAGACAAAGATTAAGGACTCTCTGCTTCGCAGGGATTCTACACTTGGCAGCGTAATGACAGCAATGCAGACAGCCATGATGTCATCAGTTGAGATAGGTGGCAAGAAGTACTCGCTCTCAAGCTTTGGAATCAGTACACTTGGATTTTTGAATGCAGCGGAGAATGAGCAGAATGCATATCACATTGATGGTGATGAGGATGACGCCAATACATCAGGCAAGACAGATAAGCTCATGGCAGCTATAAACGATGATCCGGATACGGTAATGCAGTTTATGCAGCAGCTTTCAACTAATCTGTATAGTGCAATCGGTGACAAGATGAAGTCTACAGATTTGAGCTCAGCATTTACCATCTACAATGACAAGCAGATGAAGACAGAGTACACTAACTACACCAAGACTATTAAGGAATGGGAGAAAAAAATCTCAGATCGTGAGGATTACTACTACAACAAGTTTACTCAGATGGAGTCAGCTATGACCAAGCTCAACAGCACACAGAGCTCAATTAGCAGCTACTTCTCATAAAAAGATACCAGGGAGGGTATATTATGTTACAAAATAAAGCATACGCAGCATATGCAAACAACAAAATCATGACTGCATCACCGGCAGAGCTTACACTCATGCTGTATGATGGTGCAATCAAATTTTGCAATATTGCAATCATGGCAGTGGAGAAGGAGGATATCCAGCAGGCTCACACAAACATCCGCAAGGTTGAGCGTATCATAGAAGAGTTCCAGTCCACACTTGATGACAAATATCCGGTATCAAAGGATTTTAACAATGTATATACATATCTTCACAGACGCCTTGTCGAGGCAAACATAAAGAAGGACAAGGAGATTCTTGAGGAGGTACTTGAGCACCTGCGTACTATGCGTGACGCGTGGAAAGAGGTCATGCAGGCTACATGCAACGGAAACAAGCTGCATGTGTCATAGATAAATGTATCATAAATCACCGACAGGGATTATAGAGAGTTTTTAACTTAAACAAAACGCAGAGACAGCAGCATGAAGCTAGTTTGTTTGTGCGTTTTGTGCTATTATAGAGATGCTTATAGTTAAAACAATTGGAAATACAGGGAGAACACCATGGAACAGACATACATAGATATAATGATACAAAGCCTGGAGAAAAAGGAGCAGGTACTCGACCGGATAATAGAGCTTGATATCAAGCAGAAGAACCAGCTCGAGGATCCACAGCTCACACCTGACGACTTTGACGAGGTAGTTGAGGCAAAGAGCAGGCTCATCGACCAGCTCAATAATTTAGACTCAGGCTTTGAGAAGCTTTTTGAACGTACAAAGGAAGAACTGAATGGTCACAAAGAGGACTACAAGGAGCAGATACGCACCATGCAGGAGCATATCCGCAGTATCACGGACAAGAGCGTAAAAATACAGAGTCAGGAGGCCCGTAACAAGGATCTCATGACTCTGAAATTTGCGTCCATAAAGAAGCAGGCCCGCGAGGTGCGTGTCGGCACGCAGGCAGCAAGCCGCTACTACAAGTCCATGTCAGGAACCGGATATATGGAGCCGCAGTTTATGGACAATAAAAAGTGAAAAGTTTAATTTAATATTTCACCTCAATATCCCCAAGCCCTGAGTCGATAACCAGGTGCTTTTTGGCATGTTCATTTACTTCATACTCATCATCATAGTCATTGCCGTTGATAGTGATATCGCCTGTACCTGAGTCCAGGTCCATCATGTAGCCGTCAAGTGACTGTGAGGATGTCACAGTGATGTTACCTGTACCGCCGTCGATATCCATTTCGTCAAAGGCACAGTTTTCAAAGCTAAGGTTGCCGGTTCCGCCATCCACATCACATGTGGCGAAGCTGCAGTCTGTGACATATAAATCGCCTATGCCGGTGTCAAATTCAGCATCAGCTGCGGTCAGGGAATTAAGGTTTACCTCGCCTACGCCTGTATCAAAGGAGAGCTTGTTCAATGCTGCGCCCTTAGGAATGGTAACAGTGATTTCGCTCGTGGTGCTTCTTCTGTAGTTGGCTCCTTTGCTCTGTGATATTGTGAGGGTATCGCCTGTGCTCTTAATCTTTGGAACCAGTCGCTTGTTGCATTTGTATGAGACCGTATAGCTGTCACCGGTTTTCACGTTGATGTTCGATATGGTTGTATCAAATACCAGGTTTGAAAATTCATCGACTGAAAGCTCCTCTGTGCATACGTTTCCGAGAGACTTGTCTGAGCGCGGAATCAGATTGTCAAACAGGCCTAGGGCAAAGTCCCCGATATGGTAGAGACTCCCGGCAATGATGCAGACCACGGTAATTATTGTAATTATTATTAGATATATATTCTTTTTCATGACTTGTCTCCATTTCTGAATTATCTTGTTGCATAATTTGTTTTGTGATTATTCAAAATATGCTACACACATTTTTGACTGTCTTGGTTTCCATTAATTTCCATGTTTATCGCCGAGCAGGTTTTCCACCAGCGAATTGATGATTGCGGCTATTGGCCAGATAATCCATGTGATACCCCAATCAAAGGTAATAAAGCTCCAGCATAGATAGATGCATGTGACAGTTGACCAGTAGACTGACATGATTGCAGCCACAACAGGGTTTTCATAGTGCACCTTGCCATCGTGTGAATTGGCAAAATTACCGCCCATAGTCTGTGCTCCGTTCAGGGAAAGAAGCTTGTCAAAGCTTGATTTCTTCATGTTTGTAAACACTATCATGAATACACCGATTGCTATAAACACGAGCACGAGTCCGCCTGAAAGTGAGTCTGCGAAGGTGCTTTTGGTGTTCAGTGAGCTGATTATGATTGCCGGCACTGCGCAGAGTATGCAGAGCATGATACCCACTGTTAAAAGCATCGCATGTGTGGAGCGGTAGCTTTCCTTTCGCTCGATGACCCAGTTTGCCGTCTCAAAATCTATGCAGTAAGGCTCTTGCTTCAGGTAGCTCCACTTGGATGAGATAGAGCCTGAAAAAATGAAGAAGCCGACTGCCACTGCGACACACAGGAACAGGAAGGTAATGCCGATTGCATCAGATGCGTCCGGTGAAGCGAGTGAACGCGGAATGCATTCGCTGAATATCGGTCCAAGACTTGCGATTATGCAAAGCAGCACTCCAAACGCTGTGAGATATGCTTGTTTTGCCGAATCCCTGAGGAATGCGGCAGCAGTCTCGCGGGAGAGTGTTTTGGCGGCAGGCATTGCCTGACTGGGATTCACGAAGCTCTTGATACCGAGTGAGTCGGCGAGCTCGTCAAGATTTCCAAACTCTGATATGACTATGCCTATGGCTTCGTTGTCAGATTTGCCCTCGGATATTAATTCGTTGTATTTATCCTCCATCATCTGATAGAGTTCATATTTGGCTTTTTGCACCTCGGGGGTATTCGGGAGGTGCGAAAACATATTTTCCAGATAATTCTTTATAGTTTCCATAAAATGTCTCCTTTAAAATCGTATGAATTTGCTTACTACATCAAGTGTCAGCTTCCATTCCTCGCATTTCATCCTGTAATATTCTCTGCCGGCATCGGTAATCTGATAGTAGGTCCGCCTTTTGCCGCTTGCATTGTCGCTAGAAGAGAATGATGTGATATAACCGTTTTTCTCAAGGCGGGTAAATGCAGAGTAGAGAGTTGTTTCTTTTATGACGTATTTTTCCTTGGATATCTGCTTTATCTGCTTTGAAATCTCGTAGCCGTAGGATGGTCTGTCGAGGAGCAGGTAGAGTATGATGGTATCGTTGTATCCGCGGATGACATCGCTGCTTATATTGACCATTGTTCACCTCCTGTTTTAAGTATTTTATTTCATCATGATGTTCATATTTTATTAATATAAGACCTGATACACAGATGAAAGGTTGTACATCAGGCGTGTTAAAATTAATTGATACTACGTGTGACATACTACGAGTGTCATACTATGTCTGTCGTAGTAAATGTATCACATGTTGTTTTTCATGTCAACAGTGATTCTAAAATAATTTATTCTGCATAATTTGTTCTGAAAAATTTATTCTGTAAAAAATTATTCCGGGTAGCCACGATTATTTTAAAAAGTTAGCCACTCCGTACAAAAATTAGCGGTAAAATACATTGACACAGCCCATGTCATTTGATATATTTTTTTAGAAGCAAAGGCGATTAATTAAATACACACTACCTCTGAGGGAGTAGTTCGCGTATTCTTAAATATACGTGGTTTGTCAACAGACCGGTCAATAGACCTGGCAAACATTAAAGAATGAGACTCAAGTATGCAGCACACAATAAAGCTATATAAGCCATAAATTATAGCTTTATAAGGTTTCGTGTCTGCATGCGAGGGTCTCATTTTTTCATATGCATATTGCAGAATTAATTGCAAAATCAGAGACAGCCCGGTACAAACGAAAATTAATCGCCGCACACTAGGCAAAAGGGAGAAAAATATGGTATTATTTATTGAAATCCTGCTCATAGGAGTAGGTCTGTCAATGGACGCCTTCGCAGTATCCATCTGCAAGGGACTTGGAATGACAAAGGTAAACAGAAAGCAGGCGCTGACAATCGGTCTGTATTTCGGAGGATTTCAGGCGCTCATGCCATTTATCGGCTATATGCTGGGCATCCGGTTTGAGAAGTACATCACAAGCATTGACCACTGGATAGCATTCATTCTGCTGGGATTTATCGGTGGAAAGATGGTTTATGAGGCAGTGAAGGAAAAGGATGATGACTCTGTCGTGGAAAAAGACCTGGCGCTCAATCAGGGAGAGATGCTTCTGCTTGCAATTGCGACAAGCATCGATGCGCTTGCAGTCGGAATCATGTTTGCATTTACCTATGACAGCTTAAACATCTACTGGGCTATTGCAATCATCGGACTTACAACCTTCGTGCTCTCAATCATCGGAGTCATAGTCGGAAACTTTTTCGGCAATAAATATAAAAAGAAATCAGAGATAGCCGGAGGAATCATTCTCATACTCATAGGTGTGAAGATATTGCTTGAGCACCTGGGTATTATAAGTTTTTAATGAGCGTGTTATGATATGACAGAAACTGTGGCTGGGATTACATTTCAGATACTATAAGAAATGAAATAATATAGAATACAAAAATAAAAAACGGAGGAATCAACATGGAAAATTTCATCAATAATGCACCGTTTATAGTGGTGCTGCTCTGCCTCATAGTGGGCTTTGTGTTTTTGGTAAAGGGCGCAGACCTGTTCGTGGAGGGCAGCTCAAGCGTGGCAAAGCGCTTCAAGGTGCCGTCACTTATCATTGGACTAACAATTGTTGCGATGGGAACCTCACTTCCTGAAACAGCGGTCAGTGTGGCAGCATCCATAGCACACAATAATACGCTTGCAGTCAGCAACGTGACAGGCTCAAACATATTTAACCTCATGGTAGTAATCGGTGTGTGCGCTTTGATGACACCGGTAGTGGTGGACGGAGCATCCTTAAAAAGGGATTTCCCATTTTCAATGATATGTGCCATTTTACTTCTTGTCATGGGAACAATCGGCATGACACTCGGCAGAGTGGACGGGATAATACTGCTCGGCTGCTTTGCAGGATATATTTTCTACCTTATCAGACACACATTAAAACAGAACAGGCAGTCATCAGATGAGGAGGTCGATGAGATACCGCTTATCTCAATGCCAAAAGCAGTGATTTTCATCCTGATCGGAGCTGTCGGTATCGCAGTAGGCGGAGATGTCGTAGTAGACAGTGCAAGCCGCATAGCGATTGACCTTGGAATGAGCCAGACACTCGTCGGACTGACCATCGTATCTATCGGAACATCGCTTCCGGAGCTTGTGACATCAATAGTCGCAGCCAGAAAAAATGAGGTCGATATGGCACTCGGAAATGCAGTCGGCTCATGCATTTTCAACATACTCATGGTGCTTGGAATTGCATCAGCCATCAGCCCGATAGCATTCATACAGGAAAATATCATAGATATTATCGTGCTTGTGGTATTTTCACTCATCGTGTGGATTATGGCATGGACAAAGCGTGAGATAAAAAGAGGCGAGGGTATCATCATGCTGCTAATGTATGCGGCATATACAGCGTATATTATTATACGATAGGGTAAAATACCTTTTGAACCTTTAATGCATAATATTACTTAGAAAATGTGCAGATACTTATTGAGTATCTGCATATTTTTTAGTCAAATATATGCATAAAGGAGGAAAATATGCAACAAAATATGTCAATGCAAAATATATCAATAGTAAATAGAAAATTTCCCACAAATTTTACACAGCCACCTCAATATATTTTCAATTATTTGTTATGCTTATAAGTGCAGAAATAAAGATTACAAAACATGTACGAATATTTTTATGAAAAGCAGACTATAATTTATGATTAAGTAACAAAACAGGAGGCAATAATTTGACATACGATGAGATAAAAAAGAATAAGGAGGTCTGTGAATGTTTAAAGAAAGGGAATGAAAACCTTGGAGTATTGGGCTTTACAGACCATTCGGCAGCTCATTGCACAATGGTAGCCAAAAGAGCAGCATATATATTAAAGAAATTCGGTTACAGCGAATCTGATATTGAAATGGTAAAAATCGCGGGATTTATGCATGATATCGGAAATGTGGTAAACAGAAGCCGTCATGCGGAATATGGTGCAATACTGGCAAACGAGATACTCAAAGAAACAGATATGAGTCTGAAGGATAGGATAACGGTTGTGTCTGCGATAGGACATCATGATGAGTCAACCGGAGGGGCAACGGATCCTATTTCAGCAGCACTCATCATAGCAGATAAAACCGATGTGCGCAGAAACCGTGTAAGGAACAAGGCAAAAGAAAATTTTGATATACACGACAGGGTAAATTATGCAGTAACAGATGCAGCTCTTAAGATAAATATGGATAAAAAAGTCATAGCGCTTAATCTGCAGATTGATACGAAAATCTGCTCTATGTATGAGTATTTTGAAATTTTCCTGGGTCGAATGATGATGTGCCGTGGCGCAGCAGAGGTGCTAGGTGCAACTTTTAAGCTTACGGCAAATGGTTCGAAGGTGTTGTAGAAAATCGGCTTAAAGTTGATGGGATATTGAAAATGAAAAAGATATGATAACCTGTTATGAAAAAGGTGAGAAAAAATATAAACATGATGTGATGACATATGGTTTTAAGTCGGATAATGTTTCAGATAGGGCAAATACTGTAGACAGTGTGCTTAAGGTTTCATCAGAAAATGACAGTAATGAAAAAAATGATTTGATAAGTGTAACAGTAGACGAGGGTAAGGCTACATTTGAATTAATGGAAGATGATGTGGAGCTGACTGGATATATGTGCGCATGGGCAGATGAGAAAGAGCATGTAGATATAGTAAAAGGAGAGGAAATTGAGTTTTTGAGGATTAGTTATGGAATGGATCATGTTGAGGCTATAATGCCCGGGGCATCTATCGGAAACAACGAATATATGTACAGTTTATCGGTAAGGTTTGAATAGGGCACAACAATTAACTTCAAAGTAATTTACTTGAAAGTTAATTATTTGCAATAAACTTATTCTTGTTGACTTACAACAGTTGACAATTTAAAAGCCACATGCTACTCTAGAAATGGATGAGATAAAAGCGATGAAAAAGAGAGTACTTTTATGGCAGATTTACAGAGAAATCCCACACAGGCTGAGAGGGGATGACCTAAAGTAGGAGGAAAATGGCTTTGGAGCAGCAGTATCGAACCATTGGCTAGATACTGACAGGAACCGCCTGTTATAGCGGAAAGAGGCGCAGCAGAGCCGGCAAAAGATGCTGGATGATTTTAATAGCTGCGTGAAGAGAAGTGGTACCACGATATAATCGTCTTCTTGGGAGTTTTCTCCTGAGGAGGCGTTTTTTAGCGTATAAAAGAAGTATGATGAGCATAAAGAACGCGCAAACTTGTTTGCATAAGTGCTTTATGCGAAATCAGACGGCATAACGGAGACCGAAAATTGTAGCTGCGAAGCAGCGGAGAAGCCTTGAAAAGGCGAATTTGAGGGTGGAGTTATGTATTTATACGCATTTTAAGAAAACCAGGAGGAAACTAAATTGGCAAACAAAGGTAAATATTACATGACAACAGCCATTGCGTACACATCAGGCAAGCCTCATATCGGAAACACATATGAGATCATCCTTGCAGACGCAATCGCCAGATACAAGAGAGCAGAGGGATACGACGTATATTTCCAGACAGGAACAGATGAGCACGGACAGAAAATCCAGGAAAAGGCTGAGGCAGCCGGAATTTCACCGAAGGAGTTTGTAGATCAGATTTCAGGTGAGGTAAAGAGAATCTGGGATATGGTAAATTCATCATATGACAATTTTGTCCGCACAACAGATGAGGATCATGAGAAATGTGTAAAGAAAATCTTCAAGAAGCTTTACGATCAGGGCGATATCTACAAAGGTTCATACGAGGGACTTTACTGTACACCATGTGAGTCATTCTGGACAGAGTCACAGCTCGTGGACGGAAAATGTCCGGACTGCGGACGTGAGGTACAGCCTGCAAAGGAGGAGGCATACTTCTTCAAGATGAGCAAATATGCAGACAGACTCATCGACTATATCAACACACACCCTGATTTCATCCAGCCGGTTTCAAGGAAAAACGAGATGATGAACAACTTCCTGCTTCCGGGACTTCAGGATCTTTGCGTATCGAGAACATCATTCAGCTGGGGAATTCCGGTAGATTTCGATCCAAAGCATGTAGTGTATGTATGGCTTGATGCCCTCACAAACTATATTACAAAAATCGGTTACGATCCTGACGGATCATCAGAGCTTTTCAAGAAAAACTGGCCTGCAGATCTGCACCTTATCGGAAAAGATATCGTGCGTTTCCACACTATTTACTGGCCTATTTTCCTTATGGCACTTGACCTTCCGCTTCCAAAGCAGGTATTCGGACACCCATGGCTGCTTCAGGGCGGTGACAAGATGAGTAAGTCAAAAGGAAACGTTATCTACGCAGACGATATGGTCAGACTTTTCGGCGTGGATGCCACACGTTACTTTGTGCTTCATGAGATGCCATTCGAGAACGACGGAATCATCACATGGGATCTTGTAATCGAGAGATTCAACTCAGACCTTGCAAACATACTTGGAAACCTTGTAAACAGAACAGTTTCCATGAGTAATAAGTATTTTGACGGTATCGTAAAGAGCACAGGCGCAACAGGCGATGCAGATCAGACTGCCATTGACGCAGATCTTAAGGCTGTTGTTACCGGCACAAGAGATAAAGTGGCAAAGAAAATGGAAGGACTTCGTGTGGCAGATGCCATCACAGAGGTATTCGCACTTTTCCGCCGCTGCAACAAATACATCGACGAGACAACACCTTGGGTGCTTGCAAAGGACGAGGCACAGCAGGATCGTCTTGCTGAGGTGCTTTACAACCTCACAGAGTCTATCACAATCGGAGCAAGCCTGCTTCATTCATTCCTGCCGGAGACAGCAGAAAAGATTGTGGCACAGCTTAACACAACACTCCGTGAGTTCGATGACCTTGACAAATTTGGTCTTTATGAGAGCGGCACAAAGGTTACAGACAAACCTGAGATCCTCTTCGGCAGATTAAAGGCTGAGGATGTGATGCCTGAGGTAGAGAAAATTCAGGCGGTACAGAAAGCAGAGTTTGAGGCTGAGCAGGCTAAGCTTGCAGCAGTCGAGGGTAAGGCAGCATGTGGCTGTGGCGCAGGTGAAAATGCCGCAGATGGTGCAGACCTTGAGCCTATGGATGTGGAAGCAAAGGAAGAAATCACATTTGATGATTTCGAAAAGCTCCAGTTTCAGGTTGGTGAAATCGTAAAATGTGAGGCAGTTGCGAAGTCAAAGAAGCTTCTCTGCTCACAGGTAAGGATTGGAAACCAGACAAAGCAGATAGTATCAGGCATCAGAAAGTACTATTCTCCTGAGGAGATGGTAGGCAAGAAGGTAATGGTTCTCGTAAACTTAAAACCGGCTAAGCTCGCAGGTGTTTTATCAGAGGGAATGCTGCTGTGCGCAGAGGATGCAGAGGGCAATCTCGCACTCCTGACACCGGAGAAACCAATGCCGGCAGGAGCACCTATCGAGTGATCCGGACGTAAGCGACAAGAAAGGAGTCTCATATGGAATATTTTGATATAGTGGACGAGCAGGGAAATCCAACAGGACAGACCGTAGAGCGCAAGCAGGCGCACAGAAACAATATACTTCATAGGACTGCGCATGTCTGGATAGTCAGACGCCGTGGAAATTCCATACAGATACTTTTGCAGAAAAGGTGCATGGAAAAAGACTCCTTTCCGGGCTGCTACGACATATCAAGTGCGGGACACATACCGGCCGGTGTGGACTATATACCGTCTGCGCTCAGAGAGCTTAGGGAGGAGCTGGGCCTGACAATAGAGCCCAAACAGCTTATCGATTGTGGACTGCACAGACACCATGCAGACGAGGTGTTTCACGGAGAAAGATTCCTGGACAACCAGATAAGCAAGGTGTTTCTTCTGTGGCTCGATGTGGACGAAGCGGACATCACCGTGCAGAAGGAGGAAATCGACTCTGTAAAGTGGTTTGACTACGCAGAGTGTAAGCAGGACGTGATAAACGGCACGATTCCAAACTGCATAGATGTGGCGGAGCTTGAGATGCTTGAGTCACACTTTGTAGAATGAAATTTTTGTGAAATAATCATAAAAATATATTTTACGTTAAATCAAATTGGGAGGATACTATGAAATCAACAAAAGACTCTCTCTTAGAGGATATCAAGGCAGAATTTGCCGAGGTCAATGCCATGATGGAGGCGCTCGAAGCAAAGGAGCCGGAGGATGAGGCGAGTGAAGCCTATGACAAGTGGATTGAGGAGTGTGAGCAGCTCGCCATCGAGTCAGAATCACTCATGACACTTATAGATTACAAGATGACACAGGGACTGTAGAGGGATATCCTGTATATATTATACAAAAATAAACACCCGGATATAGATAAATTGCTATATCCGGGTGTTTTTTATAAAGAAAAACTTCAAAAAAATGAAATTAAATATATAAAAAATTGTACAAACCGTGTTATACTTTATACGTTACACTAAATTCAGTAGGAGAAAAAGATGTTATCAGTAATAGAAAAAGTCAATGACGTGGTCAACAATTTTATCTGGGGCGTGCCTGCGATGATATGTATCATAGGTGTCGGGCTGCTTTTGAGCTTCAGAACGGGATTTATTCAGATTAGAAAGTTTCCGTATGCGATGAAGGTTACACTTGGCAGGATGCTCAAAAAACGTGAGGCATCTGACGGAGCGCTCACACCGTTTCAGGCAGTGTGTACGGCACTTGCGGCGACTGTCGGTACAGGTAATGTGGCGGGAGTAGCGGGAGCCATTGCGATAGGCGGACCGGGAGCGGTGTTCTGGATGTGGATTTCAGCACTTCTTGGCATGTGCACCAAGTTCTCTGAGGTCACACTCGCTGTACATTTTCACGAGAGAAATGCAAACGGCGACCTGGTAGGCGGCCCTATGTACTATATTAAAAACGGTCTTAAAAAGCACTGGCACTGGCTGGCATATCTGTTCTCAGCGTTTGGCGTGCTCACCGTGTTCGGTACAGGAAACGCTACACAGGTAAACACCATAACCACAGCGATTGATTCAGCTTTATATAATTACGATATAATTTCAAAAGAATCGGCATCTACGCTCAATCTCATATTAGGAATAGTGCTTGCCGCTCTTATTGCGCTTATTTTGCTTGGAGGAATCAAGCGTATAGGCCAGGTTACTGAAAAGCTTGTGCCATTTATGGCAGTGATGTATATTCTGCTGGCACTTGGAGTAGTAATCATCAACTTTAAAGCTATACCGGGCGTATTAGGGGCAATAATAGAGGGCGCGTTCAATCCGTCAGCAGTGACAGGCGGAGCAGTAGGAAGCTTTTTTATGAGCATGAAAAAGGGAGTTTCCAGAGGAATTTTTTCAAACGAAGCAGGTCTTGGAACAGGCTCTATCGCACATGCCTGTGCAGACACCAAAAAGCCTGTAAAGCAGGGCTTCTTTGGCATATTTGAGGTGTTTGTGGACACTATCGTGATATGTACACTCACAGCACTTGTCATACTCTGCAGCGGAGTTTCTGTGGGCTATGGAGAAGCAGCCGGCGCAGAGCTTACCATCAGCGGATTTACATCCACCTATGGCGGCTGGGTATCAATCTTTACAGCGGTTGCCATGTGCTGTTTTGCATTTTCAACCATCATAGGCTGGGGTCTTTATGGTACCAGATGCATAGAGTTCTTATTCGGAACTAAGGCAAATAAGCCGTTCATGGTAGTATATTCGCTTGTTGCGATAGTCGGTGCGACAATGAACCTCGGACTGATGTGGAGCATAGCGGAGACCTTCAATGGCCTTATGGTCATACCAAACCTTATCGCGGTATTTTTGCTTTCGGGTGTAGTTGTAAAGCTGGTGAAGGAATATTTAGCCGGCGAGGGAGCTGCATCTACCTTGAAGAATAGCCGGGGAGAGGCAAAAAGAACATTTTTATAGAATATGAGGGTATAAGTCATTATGGAAAATAAAACTGATTCATCGTTTGAAAGAAGCTTACTATTCAGAGTAGTTGCAATTATAGTGTGTATAATTATTGCATGTATTTCATTTTTTGGACTTGCAAAAAGCTATTCATCGCCTGAGTCAAAAATAAATAAAGAAACTATAAAGTATCTGGATGAAAAGAAAACAACTGCGCTGGAACTGAGCGCAAGTGCTACAGCAGTTTCAACACTTATTACATTAGCGCCGGGAGATGATGGAACTCCTGTTGCAAATAAATTAATGGATCTGGCAGGATATTTTTTGATTGTTGTATCAGCAATATATCTTGAAAAATATCTGTTGACTATTTTGGGCGCGCTGACTTTCAAATGGCTTATTCCGGTATCAATGCTCGCGTTGGCAGTATATTTTGGAAGCAAAAAGGATTTCTTTTGGAAAATAGGTGTCAAAATATTCATTTTTGGACTGGCAATATATGCGGTTATTCCGGTAAGTGTGCATGTCTCAAAAATGATTTACAGTACATACCAGGAGTCAATTGATGCGACAATCGATGAAGCAAATGATTTAGCGGATGAATCAGAAGCAGCAAAGGATGATGACAAGGATAGCAAGAAGAGTAAGGATTCTGAAAGCAGCTTTATAGATAAGGCGAAGGATGCAGTAAACAGTGTGAAAAATACATTGTCAGTTACCGCAGATAGTGTAAAGAACATGGTCAACAAGTTCATTGATGGACTGGCAGTGCTTATAGTTACAACGTGTCTTATTCCTGTACTTGTGATAGTATTTTTTATCTGGCTGGTGAAGCTTGTATTGGGAAGTGCGATATCATCGCCGGGAGCTGTAGCGATGAGGAGAGGAAAGGATAAATAGGAACAGGAACTATGAATATTCCCAAAGATAAGAAACTCTGAGAAATTTAATGACAAAATGTCTCTCCTGTGCTACAATCAACTCAAAGCATTATATTTCTGTAAATACGACACCACAGCAAATTTTTATCGGTGCGTATCACTTTGAAGAGGGCAGACCACTTCGCATTTTTCGACAAAGACATGGAAAT
>ENA-OPEE01000970-OPEE01000970.1-human-gut-metagenome-genome-assembly--contig:-NODE-970-length-22160-cov-6.733363_pt1 | contig 22160 bp, 15 predicted proteins | sample MGYA00241263_ERZ501506 | MGnify/ENA primary metagenome ERZ501506 (study PRJEB25962, sample SAMEA2042626) | human gut metagenome | biome: human gut; feature: human-associated habitat; material: faeces...
TGCCTTTGAACGAAGAAGAAAAAGCTAAATTTGCTGCAAGTGCTGCTGCTGTTCGTAAGACTAACGCTGCTTTGCACGAAGTAGGTGCTCTTTAATCCAAACAATATATATTAGTAAAAGGGACTGTCTGGCAAAACGGACAGTCCCTTTTTTTATATCCCTGTCTCCTTGGTTGCTTTCCTTTGTCATTTCCTTGCATTTTTTCTAGGTTGTTTCTTCGGACAGGGTAAGCGTTTGCTTACCTTGGGTTAAGCCTTTTTCTGCGTCCGGTTATTACGTTCTGCTGCCGCAGGACGTATATCCCACTGTAATGGGACGTACGTTCCACTGTAGCAGGACGTACGTTCCACTGCCGCAGGACGTAATAATCTGCCGTTCAAAAAGACTTAGCCGTCCGTAGGAAAGGGCTTACTCTTTCCTTTGTTGTGAGACAGGTATATATGGATATTGCTTTTATTTGATGCCGATGAAGATGGCGGGAATCTCATTGTTTCCGCTTGTCCAATGTTTGAGTTCGTATTCGGGGTAGAGGAGGGAGTTTGTGTCCACCCATTCATTGAGGGAAGATAAAACGGATTTGCCGTTCGAGCCGATGAAGTTTGCATCATAACTGTAGGTATTTGTCATTTGACTTTCCTTGAGTCCGGTTTTTTTTCCACTGTAATATTTGTAAAAGCAATGTTCGGTTCTGCTGGAATTGGCTTCTCCGGTGATTATGCCAAATGAACTTTGATTTGAAGAACAATCCACATAACAGTTGATGACTGTTAAAGAATTTGCATTCCCTTTACCATATATTCCACCGGCACTGGCTCCGGTAGTATTGTTTTTTATAGTGTCATTAACTAAGAAACTATTTATTATTTTCCCGCTTGCTTCTCCTGCTGCTCCTCCGGCACTTTGCGATTCCAGGTGACAAGACACAACAGAACAGTTTACAATGGTTCCGGTTGAAAAAGCCGCTATACCACCGGAACGGGCATTGGATTTTACCGTCGATTTCTGAATTGAACAATTTATGATATAGCCTTTATTGTAACCTACCAGTATTCCGGCGTCCGACTTTCTTTGAGCATTGGGCTTTGCTCCCTTTATGCAAAGATTTTTAATCATAGCATTTTCTGATGTATGACCGAAGAGTCCGCTTTTTCCCGAACTGGTATTGGGAAGAGTGAGATTGCAGATGCTGAATCCTTGTCCGTCAAAGATGTCTTTATATTCTAATGTTTTACCGTCCATTCCTATAGGCTTCATCCGTTTACAATCCTCGTCCGTCAATTCAATATCATTCAGAAGCCTATAAGTGGTAACGCCGTCTTTGGTGATGCCGAAGTCGCTCAGCGATTTACCATTGTATTCTTTATTATTGATTAATAAACTGAATGCAATCAAATCTTCAGCAGAGGAAATGCCAATATTCGATTGTTCATCAAGAATCTTGATATTGCATGTATATTCGTAATTGCTTAAGAAATCTTGTGGGTTCAATTCTTTGACAAAGCTCGCATGATTGGTGATAATCTCGACCTTCAAACCGATATTCTCGCTCGGAGGAATGATAAATGAATAGCTTTCGGAAGCATCTCCGGGGGTGATGGTCGTATGGCTTTGTTCTGCATCAAGTTTCAGGTCTGCCGTGGCAGGAATAATCTTGTCGACAATGACAGGAGTTGTCAGTCTGATTTCTTTTATTTCTCCTTGTAATTCTTCACTGATGTGAAAGGTGAGGCGGGAAAAGAGATGCTTAAATTGAAAACTGATTCCCCGTCCGGCCTCGAATCTGTCTTTTATGTAGAGCACGTCTTCCAATCGTCCTTCCGGGTACAGGTCATCATACAGATTGTCCTTATAAGTGGGGTATAAGGCAACAATATCGGTCGTCCCCGACAAATCAGTCCATGCGATGGGTAAGTCGCTTTCCCACACATCTCCCGAATAGGTGAAAATTTGGTTCTCTAATTGCAGACTTCCGGTGGCATTCAGCACTGCCCGGCTGCCTGAAGGCAATGAAGTGGTGTTTGTCGGATTATTGATAAACCGGCAGCAGTTGCCTGTGATTATGCTTCTATCGCTTTGGATAAAATCAGTAAGGTTATCGGAACAGGCGCAGAAGACTGATGCCGATAACCCCAATAGTAAATGAGTGTATTTCAATTTCTTCGTTTGTTTAGGCTGATTGTTGTCATGCTTCCTCCGGGATAGAAAACTCCTTGTCGGCAAACAGTTCCATCAGTCCTGATATCTGTTTCAGACGTAATAGTTCGTCGGCATCCATTCCGATATATTTCTTAATCCATTCGTCGCTCATTCCGGCTTTAGTGAGCTCTGCCACAATGTCGACCATCAGTTCGACGCTATGAGTGCCGCGGGCACGGTTATGGCGAATGGTACTTGCCATTCGGTTAGATAAGTCTTTCTCAATAACCACCACCGGCAATAATCCTTTTTCGCGTTCGAATACCCGTTTGGAAGTCCTGAGAACGCAGTAACGGTGATAGCCGTCTACGAGTTCGTAAACATCTTCATCCGGGATATAATAACAAACACAAGGCATGGTGTATCCGTCTTCCCAAATGCTAAGCTCGAGCAGCTTCATTTCGGGGGGCGCTACATGGTTGGGGTTATAACTGTTGGCACGTACTTTCTCTACCGGTACACGGCGTACATGATATACAGGACTCTCGTATTCTTTTTTCATCTCATGATATTTTTGTATTTTTGCATTACTTTATCTCTTCTCAGCTTTTCCTTTTTGGTCAGGGCAAATCCCATGTATTTGCAAACATGGTCATTCTTCAGGATACATATACACATACGTTTGTAAGTTGGAATTTCCTTGAATTCGGGTATATCTATGTCGTCCAGATAATCCATTTGTACAGGCAGTTTATCTGTCTTATAGTTGGTTGTTTTCTGTACATGCATATTGATGCCTAACTCATTTAATTTGCGTATGGTTTCCAAGCTGAGGCATCCTCCCCGATATTTCCAGAATTCTCTGCTTACCCTTAGCTTTTCAAGATAGGCGTTTTTCATATCTTCGGGGAGTGTTTCCAGTAGAAAATACATATACTCTCTCCATGTATAGCCTTTGGGGAGTTTTATGCTTTGCCAGCCCATGGCACGGGTTCCTCCGTAGATGCCGGTGAAGTTTACGCCATTTACCCGGCCCAACATTCTTCCCCATGTATTGGGGTCGATGGCTTTGTAAAGTTTCAGGGTTTCCTGTGCTGTACTTAAAAAAGGGCTGGCAACGCGTTGCTTGTCCAAGGGGACTCCTGCCTTATAATATAGTTCATAGAGCTGATTGAAGGGCCATTTGAAGCGTGCATAAGCCACCCATATATCTTCGGTACGCCAATCATAAATGGGGTAAAGGTTGAAGAGGTCGTATCCTATTCTGCGTGACCATTTTAAATTATGATATGTGAACAGGCGATTGTTGCTATAAATAGTCCTCCAGCGGTCGAGGCTTTCCTGTGTTCGGATACCTACGAGGCAGGCAGTGCGTACGGCATCCTTTTTTTTATGATACCATCTTCCGAATTCCACTTGAAAATTGTAATCCCACATTTCGTCGTTATAAAAAGGGAAGTCTTCCTTCTTATAGCAATTCTTCGGCATCGGACGCACCCAGTTGGCATGCATCTCTTCATCCCAGGGACGCCAGAACTGTTGGTACATGGATGCACAGGTAACGACTTTGAATGGTACGCATACATGATAGATTTCCAGAATATCCAAATTCTGCCTGAATGTTTCTTCCACATAATCCGTCGTCATTTTATATTGTGCCTCATAGTCCATGTGGAAGACGCCTATTTTTCTATTCAGATTATGTTTACGGATATAATCAATGCATAGGTTGAGTAAGACCCCGCTATCCTTGCCTCCCGAAAAGGAGACATAAATATTATCAAATTCGTCAAAAATAAATTTAAGTCGCTTTTGTATCAGTTCGTAAACATTTTCGGTATTGGTTCCCTTTTTCTTCATTTTTTGTCGTGGTTGGTATATATCATTTTAATATAATTGGTCCATTGGTGTTCCGGCTCAAACCCCAATTTCTTGAATATGTCCAAGTGCTTGGATAATACAATCGCAGTTATATCTTTTTTTATATCAATTTGGCAAAAAAGGAGTTTCAGTAATTCTCCGTCGTCTTCTTTAAGATAGTAGTTATTAATAACAGAAGTGCTTTTTTTGTTTTCCACAGGCAGAAAGCCCATTACTTCTTCTTGATCGTTTACTGCAATATACCATTGATGATTTGCCGTAGTCTTGAATGGATAATTGTTATTAGCCTTCAGTACTTTCGGATTCATCACTAACGGACCGATTAATGGGTATAAATCAGTGTCCAGACCTTTCAGTTGTATTACTTTCATAGAATATCAATTTATGAGCTTTTCAAATTGGTACAAATTTATAAATAAACTTTGGAATTTTCAATAAAAAACGCTGCCATACCTTCACAGGCGGGCAGCGCAAGCTACAATACAAAATACAAATACAACTAAACGAGATATTTTTTTATGCTAATAGAATGCTTTATACAATTCCTTGAGCCATCATTGCGTGAGCTACTTTCATAAAGCCTGCAATGTTTGCTCCTTTCACATAGTTGATGTATCCGTCGGGTTCTGTTCCGTACTTCACGCATTGTTCATGGATGCCATACATAATCTGATGCAATTTATCATCCACTTCTTTTGCGCTCCAACTCATGTGCATTGCATTTTGACTCATTTCCAAACCTGATGTTGCTACGCCGCCTGCATTGACTGCCTTACCCGGTGCATAAAGCATCTTGTTTTCGATAAATGCGTCAATAGCTTCGGGAGTACAACCCATGTTTGATATTTCTCCAATGCAAAGAACGGAATTTTTTATTAAATTGCAAGCATCTTCGCCATTTAATTCATTTTGAGTTGCACAAGGCAGTGCAATATCTACTTTTACTTCCCATGGACGACGTCCTGCAACGAATTTGGCATTCGGATATTTTTCTGCATAAGGAGCTACGATGTCATTGCCTGACGCACGCAATTCCAGCATATAGTCTATTTTATCACCACTGATACCGTCCGGGTCATAAACATATCCGTCCGGACCGGAGATAGTCACCACTTTGGCTCCTAATTCGGTTGCCTTGGTTACAGCACCCCATGCCACGTTACCGAAACCGGAAACAGCTACGGTTTTACCTTTAATGTCAATACCTTTATTCTTAAGCATTTGGTTTACAAAATATAAGCCGCCGAATCCGGTTGCTTCGGGACGGATTAATGAACCGCCGAATTCCAAACCTTTGCCGGTAAATGTACCTGTAAATTCGCGGGTGAGCTTTTTGTACATACCAAACATGTAGCCGACTTCACGACCGCCTACACCGATATCTCCGGCCGGTACATCCATATCGGGACCTACATGACGCCATAATTCAAGCATGAATGCCTGGCAGAAGCGCATGATTTCGGCATCACTCTTACCACGAGGTGAGAAGTCGGAACCGCCTTTACCTCCGCCCATGGGCAATGTTGTCAATGCGTTTTTAAATGTTTGTTCGAATCCCAAGAATTTCAGGATGGAGAGATTGACCGATGCATGGAAACGAATGCCGCCTTTGTACGGACCGATGGCATTGTTGAACTGTACGCGGTAACCTAAGTTTACCTGTACCTTGCCTTTATCATCCACCCAAGGCACCTTAAATGTAAAGATACGGTCCGGTTCCACCAATCTTTCGATAAGTGATGCCTTTTCAAATTCCGGGTGTTGATTGTATATGTCTTGAATAGAAAGCAGCACCTCTTTAACTGCCTGCAAGTACTCTGATTCACCAGGGTGTTTAGCTTCAAGAGAAGCCATGATTTGATTGATATCCATAATAGTTTGCATTTAAGGTTTTGACAAAATGAAATTCATTTCTGATGCAAAGGTATGTTTTTATCCGACTTGGCAAAATATTTTTGCGGAAAAATTAGGGTTACTATAATAAAAAGTTAATAGGGGGCTTTCCTCCTTTATTTCCAAAAGTTCTTTTTTCTTGCAAATAAGTTGCATAAGACAATATTATTAACGTATTTTGCTATTACATTATCTGTGTAAATCTAAGAATTATGCTCAGCAAGTTAAAATTAAATCAATTGTATTTCAAGGATACTTCGTTCGTAAACCTTATGACTAAACGAATATTCAATGTCCTTTTGGTTGCTAATCCGTATGATGCTTTTATGTTGGAAGATGACGGACGAATCGATGAAAAGATATTTAATGAATACATGAACCTCAGCCTTCGTTATCCTCCTCGTTTTACACAGGTATCTACCGAAGAGGAGACTTGGAAGCAATTGGCGAATACTACATTCGATCTTGTCATCTGTATGCCGGGTACTGATAACAGTGATACGTTTGAGATTGCCCGCAGCATTAAAAACAAGTATTCCCATATTCCGTTGGTGGTGCTGACTCCGTTTTCTCATGGCATTACAGCACGTATGGAACACGAAGACTTGAGTATTTTTGAGTATGTGTTTTGTTGGTTGGGAAACACTGATTTGCTGGTGTCTATCATTAAATTGATAGAAGACAAGATGAATTTGGAGCATGATGTAAAAGAGGTCGGGGTACAGATGATTATGCTGGTGGAAGACTCTATCCGTTTTTATTCTTCCGTGTTACCTAATTTATATAAGTTTGTTTTGAAACAAAGTCAGGAATTTGCCACTGAAGCATTGAATGCCCACCAGCGCACACTTCGTATGAGGGGACGTCCCAAAATTGTTCTGACACGCACATACGAAGAGGCAATGGACTTATATAACAAATATGAGAAGAATGTATTGGGAATCATTACCGATGCACGCTATCCCCGCGGTGGGGTAGTAGACCCGATGGCAGGTATAAAGTTACTTGCCGAAATTCGTTCCCGTGATCCGTTCATCCCTTTAATTCTCCAATCATCGGAAGTTGATAATAAGGTATATGCCGGCAGATACGATGCAAGTTTTGTGGATAAGAACTCCAAAAAAATGAATATAGACTTGCGTGAAATCATTTCCGAGCATTTTGGCTTTGGGGATTTTATTTTCCGTAATCCCGATACTTTTGAAGAAGTGGCGCGTGTCCGCAACTTGAAAGAGCTACAGAATATCATCTTTTCCATTCCGAAGGAATCTTTGCTTTATCACATCAGCCGCAACCACGTCTCTCGTTGGCTCTACTCCCGTGCCATGTTTCCGCCTGCCGAGTTCCTGAAACAGATTACTTGGAAGTCTTTGCAGGACATAGATGCGCATCGCCGGATAATTTTCGAAGCGATTGTGAAGTATCGTAAGATGAAGAATCAAGGCGTGGTGGCGGTATTTCAGCGTGACCGTTTTGACCGTTATTCCAATTTTGCCCGTATCGGTGAAGGGTCTTTGGGAGGGAAAGGACGCGGACTTGCTTTTATAGACAATATGGTAAAGCGTCATATCGAATTCGATGAATTTGAAAATGCTACTGTCGTAATACCTAAAACGGTAGTGCTCTGTACCGATATTTTTGACGAATTCATGGATACCAACGGACTGTATCAGGTGGCTTTGAGTGATGCGGATGACGATACGATATTGAAAGCTTTTCTTCGTGCCAAGCTGCCCGACCGTTTGGTGGAGGACTTTTTTGCATTCTTTGATGTGGTGAAGTCTCCGATAGCCATCCGTTCTTCCAGTTTGTTGGAAGATTCCCATTATCAACCTTTTGCAGGTATTTACTCTACCTATATGATTCCCTATTTGGAAGATAAGTATGAGATGCTGCGTATGTTGAGCGATGCCATTAAAGGTGTCTATGCCTCGGTTTATTATAGAGACAGCAAAGCCTATATGCAGGCTACCAGCAATGTCATCGATCAGGAAAAGATGGCTGTAATTTTGCAGGAAGTGGTAGGAACACAATATGGCGACCGTTTCTATCCTTCCATCTCCGGGGTTGCACGTTCGCTCAATTATTATCCGATTGGCGACGAGACGGCGGAAGAAGGTACGGTAAGTCTGGCATTAGGCTTGGGCAAATACATTGTAGATGGAGGACTGACTTTGCGTATCTGCCCGTATCATCCGAATCAGGTGTTGCAAACCAGTGAGATGGAGATAGCGCTTCGCGAAACCCAAACCCGGTTCTACGCACTCGATTTGAAGAATACAGGTCATAATTTCTCTTTGGATGATGGCTTTAATTTATTGAAACTCCCGGTGAAAGAAGCCGATAATGACGGAGCGTTGAACTTTATTGCGTCTACTTACGATCCATACGATATGGTGATTCGTGACGGTATTTATCCGGGAGGCAGAAAACTGATTACTTTTGCCAACGTATTGCAGCACGATGTCTTTCCATTGCCTCGCATATTGCAATTGGCTCAAGAATATGGGCAGAGTGAGATGCGTCGTCCTGTCGAGATAGAGTTTGCCGTAACGCTGAATGCACAGAAGAAGACAGGTGTATTTTATCTGTTACAAATTCGTCCGATGGTAGATATCAAGGCTGTTTTGGATGAAGACTTGAACCTTATTAAGGATGAGAATGTTTTATTAAGGAGTAATAATTCATTGGGACATGGCATTATGGAGGATATTCATGATATAATCTATGTAAAAACAGAAGGTTATACAGCTTCAAACAATCCTACCATTGCGTATGAAATAGAGAAAATGAACCGCAAATTTCTGGATGAAGGCAAACATTATATATTGGTAGGACCGGGGCGTTGGGGAAGCAGTGATTCTTGGTTGGGGATTCCTGTGAAGTGGCCTCATATTTCGGCTGCCCGTATTATAGTGGAAGCCGGTTTGACCAATTATCGTGTAGATCCGAGCCAGGGAACTCATTTTTTCCAGAATCTGACTTCTTTTGGAGTGGGTTATTTCACAATTAATTCGTATATGAATGATGGTGTATATAATCAGGACATACTCAACGCACAACCGGCGGTGGAGGAAACTCAGTTTATCAGGCATGTCCGTTTTGATAACCCTTTGATAGTGAAGATGGACGGAAAGAAGAAACAGGGAGTGGTGATGTTGCCTGAATAGTGTTCCAAATAACACAAAATATGTTCTAAATATCGAAAAAGGTGGTCTGACGTGTCTTTCCCTAGAAAAAGTTGACTCGCAAAGTCAATAGTTATGTGGAAATACAATTGTGAGAAACGAAACAAGTATTATGATGAGGTAATACGCCTATATACCCAAGAAGGTCTTGGTCGTTCAAAGATTTCTCGAATTATTCCTGTCGGTGAGACAACAATTTCAAGATGGATTCGTAACTTTGCAGATGAGAAACAAATTCAATTTGTAATGAAGCGCAAGTCATCCATCAATCCAGAAACTCCCGAAGCAGGTATTGAGAGTGGGGATGTCAAGGCATTGCAAGCAGAGATTGCCCGTTTGAAGAAGGAACTCGCCCATGAATCACTTCGTGCCGATGCCTTCAATGAACTGATCAACGTTGCAGAGAAGCAGTTCAACATCTCTATCCGAAAAAAAGCTGGCGCCAAGCAGTAAAGAACCTGCATGCAGAGGACTCCCACCGTTATCAGGTGGAGAGTCTCTGCAAACTGTTTGGCGTTACCAAGCAGGCTTATTACAAGTATGACGAGAACCGTCTGCTTGAAAGAATAGCAAGTGAGTATTTTGCGGTATCCTACATCAAGGAGATCCGCAAGAAAGATCCTGGCATAGGTGGAAGCAAACTATGGTACATGTATCGCAAGACCTTTGAAGGAAGCCATCCCCTTGGGCGCGATCGGTTTGCCGATATTGTCGACAAGTATGGTTTGAAGGTACGTCTGAAGGTTCGCAAACCTCGTACGACAGACTCCACGCATGGACTCCCCGTGTTTCCCAACCTAATAAAGGATTACATCCCTCTTGCGCCTAATCGTCTGTGGGTGAGCGACATTACATACATAACAATATGGGTTGACGCTGAACACTATTATTTCTGTTATCTGTCTCTGATACTCGATGCCTATAGCGAAGAAATTGTCGGTTGGTGTGTCGGAGAAACGCTTGATACAGCCTATCCCATTAAAGCGCTTGAGATGGCTCTGCGTAGGCTTTCCGGCATTGCCAAGGAAGACGTAAAGCTCATTCATCACTCAGACAGAGGGTGCCAATACGCGAGTGCAAAGTACGTAGCCATCCTGAAAGAGCAAGGAATACAGATAAGCATGACCGAGAGCGGAGATCCGAAGGACAACGCTCAGGCAGAGCGGATAAACAACACAATGAAGAATGAGCTCCTCAAAGGAATGACATTCCACAATATTGATGAGGTAATCCAGGCTGTCGCCTCTGCGGTACGCTTCTACAACGAGGAACGTCCTCACATGAGCATTGATATGATGACACCCAAAGAAGCTGCCTTGTGTGTAGGAGAAATCACTAAAAGATGGACGAGTTACAGGGAAATGCACATAAAAGAGAATCAAAACTCTTGCATAATCCCTGAGAAAGGTTTACCTTTGCAGCCGTGTCCAGGGTTGACTGAAGGGCGTAGCCCTGAAGGAAACCCTGGACAGTTATAAGAATGACTCAGTCAACCAACATCAGTGATAAAGAATAATAGTCAACTATAATCAGTTTTTATGTTTAACTGAGTCAACTTTATCAAGGTTTAAGACATACAAGTAGTCAACCTAAATCAGGAAACTACAACGTTTAACTTTTTAGTATATTTGCACGATTTTTGAGTATAAATTTAATTAACTAGAAAATGAAAAAGAATCTCTTTTATTATTTGTTTGCTGTGATATGCACAATAGGATTATTTACCTCTTGTAGCGATGATGACGAAAAGGTGGTAAACCCTATTCCACAGACAACTTTTAACAGTGAGAATGGTTTGCAACTTACTTATAACGGTGCGCCTCTGTTGGGTAAAAAAGTAACTTTCACCCCTGATGCAACCGAAGCGACTAAAGCTACTTTACGTTTAGAAGGAGAGTTTGACTTGACCGGCATCTTGAAAGGACAACGCTCGAACATGACTTCTCCGACCGGTCCCGGTGTATTTCCGGGTAGTCCTGTGACTACTTTGTCTGTCGACTTGTCTATCAACGGAAATCAATGTACTTTTTCCGGTGTTTCAGAGACAGAGTATTGCACATTTTCTTATGCAGGTAAAGTAACTGCAGGCACAATGGATTTGTCCTTTACTGATGTTACTTTGAAAAATACAGCTTTGGCCGGTACTGTTTGGAAGCCTACTCCATTGGCAAATACTGAAGACGGCGGGATGGACGAACCGATTCATTTTGTTTGGAAATCCGGCACGAAGGCTGCTATTGAAATATTCCCCGGTCATCCTTCAGAAATAGAGATAAACGATTTACTGCTCTTAGCGTTGCGCTTTCCTTTATTTGACGATGGAAGTGGAGACAGAGTCAGTGTGGAACAAATGTTGTGTTCTGTTTTAAAAGATGTGACATTAGGGGCAGATGGTAATATTGTTGCCACTTATATGGATGCTGCTAATGGCGGTACTGAATGGGTTACATCTCCTTCTAATATGGCTCAATATGTAGTGACCGGTGACAATCAATTGCTCTTGTTCCTCAATCCGCAGGCTATTATGGCGAATGTTGATAATGTTGAGAAATCTGTCAGAACGGTAGATGTAGGTGCTATCTTGCAACAAGCAATAGCTGAATTATATCCTATGTTGATTAACGGTGTACCTTTAACTTATACAAAAGAAGGTAACAGAATGAAGGTATTCTTAGGTACCGACCTATTATTGCCGTTAATGAAGAATATTGTAGCTCCGTTGTTTGAGGATGAAGAGTTCCTTAATATGGTTATTGAAGCGATGAAAAGCGATCCTCAGTTTGGTGGCATGGCGGGAATGATGGTTCCCACTTTGAAGTTATTGCCTGAAATCATCAAAAACACGACTCAATTGGAGATAGGTTTGGACTTAACTCAGGTAAAATAATCCACTACAAGAAAGGGAAAGCCAAAGCTGATTGAAAATTATTATAAACCTAAGTGTTAATTTAAAACGATGTAACAATGAAAAAGAGTGTTTTTTATTATTTGTTTGCTGTGATATGTACGGTATGTCTGTTTACAGCTTGTAGTGATGACGATGATGATAACAAAATTTTGACTGTTGATAATATTGTAGGTACTTATCCCGGTGACTTGGATGTAACGCTTGCAGGAACGGAAGTAGCTAAAGATGTTGCTGCATCTATTGTTGTAACTAGAGTGGACGATAGTAAAGTGAAGGTTTCTTTATCCAACTTTACTATTCCCGGCGTATTGCCTGTTCCTATGACAATTGATGCGACATGCGATGTGGTTCCTTCGACAAACGAATTGAAGTTAAATGGTCAAACTACGATTGATATGAGTGCTCTTGGAATGGGAGAATTGGCTGTAGTTATTACAGGTGATGCTGATGGTAAAGAGCTTGATTTGGATATTGCAGTTGCTACAATGAAAGTCGTTGTTGATTTTGAAGGAAGAAAACAATAATTGTTCTTTCTGAAGAATATAATAATATAAAAGAAGGCATCCTATTTTCGGGATGCCTTTTTTGTGCTATGATGAATCTTTGGGAAAAAGAAGAAAGTCTTTTAGAAATGAAGCTTAGAATGCATATCCGAAGCCTACGTTTAAATAGACTGCATACATATCGAAAGTGATTGTTTTGAAGTCCTTGTTAAAGATATCATTCATTCCCCAATTCAGGTCAGCATATACTTTTAAATGCTTGAATGCTTTCCAGTCTACTCCTAATTGTGCTCCCCATTGAAAATTGCGTAAACCGGAAGAGAAATCATAAGAAGCAATTGCTCCGTTATTAAAGTTTACTTTTTCTCCTGTCGGATCATCTTTACGCAGATAACCTTCATATACGTGTCCGCTAAAATCACCGTCCATCAGATAAGAAAAATAAGCACCGGCTTTCAGATTTACACGCTGGTTCAATTTATAAGCAGCCAGAATAGGAATGGTGAGGTATGAGTTTTGTACCTTGGTGCGTACGCCTCCCGTCCAGTTGCCTTTTAAACGATTGCCATCTTCACCGATAATTTCCATACCATAGTTCTTTACTTCTGCTTTTGTACGCATACCTTTATTCTCCAGACGAAGTCCGGTAACTACCCCCCAACGCTTTTGTTCTCCCAACCATTTAGTCATATTACCTTCGATGGTAATCGAAAGGGTAGGGTTATAGCTTTTGATGTTGCGTATTTCTTCGGGAAAAGGCAAAGGTAATGTTCCGCCAATGTTGAAGCCGGCTTTCAATTCATACTCCCAACCGTGCAATGCAGCGTTTATCAAGGTCTTTGTCCTGTTTTCTTGAGCCCATGTGTGGACACTTACCAATGTGATAGCCAAAAGCAATATATATTTTTTCATATCGAGAATCTTTTAAGTTATTTGTACTCTATTTCCAAATCGTCAATAAGTAATGTGCTGCCGGGGGCACCTTTGAATTCGTCTCCGTTTTTGCTGGCGGACAGGATAATACTTATGTTGTATTGTCCTTTGGCCAGTTTTTCCAAGTCGATGGTTTTGCCAAAGCGTTCGTAGTCGAAAGGCAATTCAAAACGTTTCCATTCTTCAGTTTCCACGGCATCTGCTTGGTCTATTATTGCCAAAGCCACCATATTGGGGTGTTCGTAATTGTTTGTTGCAATATGTCCGTCTAAGGTTTGTACTTTATCATCTTTTTCATAAAATAAAGCATATATATTGAACACATCTTTACGGTCGGTATATTCCCCGTTTTCGTAAAATTTAGGTCCTGCTTTATACTTGTAATAGCCGGTCAGTTTGGTAGGTTGATAGTAAAATGTTGTCCCGAACTTGGTTGCTGCCAAAGCATCTCCTAATGCGTTGAGTAGTTCAAATTTCCCTATAAATAAATTACCTGCTGCAATAGGTTTCCCTACTTTATTACCTAAGTCTCCGGTAGTATGAGTCACCAGCTTCAGACAATTGCCGGAACGTCCTTCTGAGCTGATGGTAGTTGGGTACTCCTCGGGAGAGTTACCTCCTCCTGTCAGTGCGAATCCTTGGTTTCCACTGGCCCAGGTCAGGGTGGCATGTCCGGGCGCCTCTTCGTAGAAAACATAATAGTTACTTACTTTTTTTACTGTCTCAAAATGGAAAGAAGTCGGGATATTTGTTGTTGACGGATAATGAAGACTGATGGCATAAGTACGATGCCATTTTCCGTCTTCCGAAGTGGTGGTATAGCGCACTGGTTTTGTAAAGTTGTGCGTCGTTCCACTGGCCGGATTAATAGTTGCTCCCGGAGTCAGTTCAAAAGTTGGTGCCTGTGCGGTCAGGTCAGTTCCATTGTTTACTTCTATGTAAATGGGATAGGCATTTAGGCTTTCATCGAATGGTAAGTTGTAGTCGATTTCCGTTCCTGAAAGAATATCGGCGGGCAATATACATTTTTCGATATCTGCTTCCGCATTAGGTGCTTCGTCCTTGATGCACGATGTACAAAGGAATATGCCTATGGTACAGGTTAGTAAGTCTTTCAATCTCATGAATTGGTAATTTTATAAGTTCTTTGATAATAAACATATATATAGTTTACAAAGTTAAGGCTTTTCCTGAAATTTTTCTGATTATTGCAATAAAATGAATTGGTCGTTTTTCTTTTTTATGGTATAGAAGCAAAAAAAGGTGCAAGAAATAAATTCCTGCACCCTCTCTGTATGTTATGACTAATATAAAGGCATGAGCTTTATTAGACGATGCCTTGAGCCATCATTGCTTTTGCTACCTTCATGAAACCGGCAATGTTTGCACCTTTTACATAGTTTACATATCCGTCTTCTTCCGTACCGTATTGTACACAAGCTGTATGGATATTCTTCATAATGCTTTTCAGCTTTTCGTCAACTTCTTCCGAACTCCAACCTAGCTTAATAGAGTTTTGAGTCATTTCAAGACCGGATACCGATACACCGCCTGCATTGGCAGCTTTACCCGGGGCATACAGAATTTTGGCTTCTTGAAATACACGGATAGCTTCGGGAGTAGAAGGCATATTTGCACCTTCGCTGACAGCCATAACACCGTTGGCGACTAGCTGGCGTGCTTCGTCACCGTTCAGTTCGTTCTGAGTGGCAGAAGGCAGCGCGATGTCTGCTTTCTCACCCCACGGACGGGCACCTGCTACATATTTACAACCATATTTTTCTGCATATTCGCGGATACGTCCACGATATAAGTTCTTCAGTTCCATGATGAAGTCCAACTTCTCACGGTCGATACCGTCCGGGTCGTAGATGTAACCGTCAGAGTCTGACATAGTGACTACTTTACCGCCTAGCTCAATTACTTTTTCTACGGTATATTGAGCTACGTTACCCGAACCCGATACCAGACAAGTTTTGCCTTTTAGGTCGGTTCCTTTGGTTTTCAGCATTTCCATCAGGAAATAGATGTTACCGTAACCCGTTGCTTCCGGGCGAATCAGTGAACCACCGAACTCGCGTCCTTTGCCGGTAAATGTTCCGGTGAATTCGTGAGACAACTTCTTATACATACCGAACATAAAACCTACTTCGCGTCCGCCTACACCGATATCACCGGCCGGTACATCGGTTTCGGGACCGATATGACGCCATAGCTCCAGCATGAAAGCTTGGCAGAAACGCATTACTTCTGCGTTGGATTTACCGCGTGGAGAGAAGTCTGAACCACCTTTACCGCCACCCATAGGCAGGGTAGTCAGTGAGTTTTTGAATGTCTGCTCAAAGGCAAGGAATTTTAGGATTCCCAAGTTTACAGAAGAGTGGAAACGAATACCGCCTTTATAGGGACCGATAGCGTTGTTGTGCTGTACGCGGTAGCCCATGTTGGTTCGGATGTTGCCTTTATCGTCCATCCAAGTAACACGGAACTGATATACACGGTCGGGAATGCAAAGGCGCTCAATCAAGTTTACCTTATCAAATTCAGGGTGTTTGTTGTATTCTTCTTCAATTGTACCGAGCACTTCTTCTACTGCCTGATGATATTCAGGCTCATTAGGGAATCTTCTTTTTAATTCATCTAATACCTTAGCTGCATTCATAATCTATTTCTTTTATGGTTACTAATTAGTTTTTATTGCTTTATTGATGATGCAAAAATATAGATAAGAATTGGATTGTGCAACAAAATATAAATAAAATGCGATTAAAAATATCAGATTGTGCAAAATGTAAGCAAAAACATGAATAAAAGATTATTTCTCCCTATTCTTTAAAAACTTTAGTAAAGGAATAAAGACTAAAGTGCCCGAAATGATAATGGATAAGATTAGTGGTCCGTCTATTTGTTCGCTTCCGGTGAGGATGATATAGCAGATTGTTATCCATAGAAGGGCAAGGATTACGATTTGGGGGAGGGATAGTGGTTTTCGGCTCATGGTAATATACAGGTGTTTTTAGTGACAGATTTTATCAGGTTGGAGAACAAAAGAACAAATATTAAGTATATGCAGATTGCGCTACTGAGAAAATTTGTTCTTTTGTCCCTTTTCTGAAACAGGTTATTATTTATTTGCCTTTTTCTTCTTTTCTACGATGGCGTCGATAACTGCTACAGCGGTGATGTTCACGATATCGCGTACCGATGCTTCACAGTCGGTGAAGTGGATGGGTTTGTTCAGTCCCATTTGGATTGGACCAAGCACTTCTGTTTCGCTGCTCATAGACTGAATCAGTTGATAAGTGGCATTGGCAGAGCTTAGGTTGGGGAATATCAATGTATTTACTTCTTTACCTTTCAGGCGTGTAAATGGATATTTCTCGTCGCGAAGTGTCGTGTTCAGGGCGAAGTTTACCTGCATTTCACCGTCGATAGCGAGTTCGGGGTATTCCTTCTGCATATAGTCCACTGCTTCGTGCACCTTGGCAGGGCTGCCTTCCGTGTCCGAACCGAAGTTGGAGTAAGACAGCATGGCCATTGCCGGGGTATGATTGAAGAATTCCACAGTTTTCTTTGATAATTTAGCAATATCAATCAGTGTATCTGTGTCCGGGTGGCGGTTAATCAGTGTGTCGGCCACAAAGTAAGTGCCTTTTTTTGAATTCAGGATATGCATGGTGCCGAAGTGCTTGTATTCCGGCTGGATACCAATTACTTCTTTCGCTACTTTGATGGTATTGGAATACTTGGTGTACAAACCGGTGATAAACGCATCGGCTTCTCCTGTTTCTACCATCATCATGCCGAAATAGTTGCGCTCAAACATTTTGTCATTTGACTCCTGAAGATTAGCCCCTTGACGAGCACGCTTTTCTGAAAGAATGCGTGCATAGCGTTCGCGGCGTTCTGCTTCGCGATCGTGGCGAAGATTGATTATTTCGATGCCTTCCAAACTCAAATCAAGCTCTTTTGCCAGTTTCTCGATGCGTTCATCGTTACCCAACAAAATCGGATGGCAGATGCCTTCTGCTTTGGCTTCGACGGCAGCTTTCAGCATGGTAGGATGGATGCCTTCTGCAAAGACAACCCGTTGTGGGTCACGGCGCGCTGTTTCATACAGTTGGCGGGTAAGTTTGCTTTCCTGTCCCATAAGCTCGCGCAGACGGGTTTTGTAAGCTTCCCAATCTGTAATGTTTTTGCGGGCAACACCTGAATCCATAGCAGCTTTGGCAACAGCCATTGAGACTTCGGTTATCAAGCGGGGATCTACCGGTTTCGGAATGAAATAATCGGGACCGAAGGTGAAGTTATTTACGTGATAAGCTTCGTTTACCACATCAGGTACGGGTTGTTTTGCCAGATTGGCAATAGCACGGACGGCAGCTAGTTTCATTTCTTCGTTGATAGCTTTTGCCTGTGTGTCGAGTGCTCCGCGGAATATGTAGGGGAAACCGATTACATTATTAATTTGGTTGGGATAATCCGAACGTCCGGTAGACATCAAGACATCCGGGCGTGATGCCATAGCATCTTCGTAGGAAATTTCGGGAGTAGGGTTGGCAAGGGCGAATACGATCGGATGATCGGCCATACTGCGCACCATGTCTTGTGTGAGAACGTTTCCTTTGGATAAGCCAAGGAATACGTCTGCGCCCTTGATGGCTTCTTCCAGTGTGTGCACGTCGCGGCGGTCGGTGGCAAAGAATTTTTTGCTTTCGGTCAGGTTGGGGCGGTCGCTAGTGATAACGCCTTTGCTGTCAAGCATCAGGATATTCTCTTTACGTGCCCCCAGTGCTACATATAGTTTGGTGCAAGAAGTGGCGGAAGCTCCGGCACCGTTTACTACAATTTTTACATTCTCTATTTTCTTACCTGCCACTTCGAGAGCATTCAGCAGTCCGGCAGAAGAGATGATTGCTGTTCCGTGCTGGTCATCGTGCATAACCGGAATGTCTAGTTCTGCTTTCAGACGGTCTTCTATTTCAAAACATTCGGGAGCCTTAATATCCTCTAGATTGATACCTCCGAAAGTGGGAGCAATAGCTTTTACAGCTTGAATGAACTTTTCAGGGTCCTTTTCATTGACTTCGATGTCGAACACATCAATGCCTGCATAAATTTTGAATAACAGTCCTTTACCTTCCATGACCGGTTTGCCACTGAGGGCACCGATGTCACCTAGTCCGAGGACAGCAGTACCATTGGAGATAACAGCTACTAAGTTGCCTTTCGCTGTATAGTCGTATGCGGTTTTCGGGTCTTTTTCAATTTCCAGACAAGGTTCGGCTACTCCGGGGGAGTAAGCTAGTGACAGGTCCGTTTGTGTGCTGTACGGCTTGGTGGGTACTACTTCAATTTTTCCGGGCTTACCTTGTGAGTGATAGAGTAGGGCAGCCTCTTTGGTAATCTTAACCATAATATTTTCTTATTTATTAGTGTTATTGTTTTAAATTGGTGGCAAAAATACAAATAAAATTATAAAATGACGCTCTTGTGCTGTAAAATGATGTCGAATTGTTGAAATTTTAAATGCGATATTTGACACAGGCTTATTTTATTGTGGTAGTAAAGATATAAAATTCCGGATAATTTCCCTGTCTTTGTGTATCGGTATGACGGATTATACCTACTGCTTATTTAAACCTTTCCAAACACTTTTTAGCTACGAGTTATTTATAGTTAAAGCTCACTGAATAAGGATATAAATGGCGAAAAAATAACTAATTTTGCGCCATTAAAAACTTAATTGGGCTAGAAAGTTTTCTGATAAGTCCAACTTCTTTTGCTAAATAAGTAAAGTTCAATAATATTAGTTATGAAGATGACAGTAAACAAAATGAAATGCATTTCATTAAGCCGCACAGCGATTATTATGGCGGCAATGACCGTGTTAAGCAGTTGCGGAGGCGGTCAGAGTGGTATGAAATTGGGTGATGACGAATTTACCGTAATGGCGGTACACTCTACGGTCAGCCAGCAATCCACTTCATATCCGGCCACTATCAAGGGTATTCAGGATATCGAGGTACGTCCGCAGGTGTCGGGCTTTATTGTGAAACTGTGTGTAGATGAGGGTGCTACAGTTCGCAAAGGCGAGGCTTTGTTTCAAATAGACCCTACACAGTATGCGGCTGCCAAACGCCAGGCAAGTGCGGCCGTGGAGATGGCTAAGTCGAATGTTAATACCTTGACATTGAATGAACAACAAAAGAAAAATCTGCATGATAAGAATATCATCAGTGATTTTGAATATCAAAGTGCAGTAGATCAGTTGCTCTCTGCTAAAGCTAGTTTGGCACAGGCACAGGCACAATTGACAAGTGCCACACAGAATTTGGATTTTTGTACTGTGACAAGTCCTTCTAATGGCGTAGTCGGAACATTCCCTTATCGTGTAGGAAGTTTGGTAAGTCCATCGGTGGCTCAGCCTCTTACTACTGTAAGCGAAATCGGTGATATGTATGTCTATTTTTCGATGACTGAAAAACAATTGCTTGCCATGACTAAGGCAGGCGGTACATTGAAAGACCAGTTGGAAAAAATGCCGGCCGTGAAATTGGAGCTGGCTGATGGAACAGTATATGCGGAAGAGGGTAGAATTGATGCTGTCAGTGGTGTTATTGATCAGTCTACCGGTTCTGTAAGTATGCGTGCTATTTTCCCCAATAAGCAGTCTGTGTTGCGCAGTGGCGGTATGGCTAATGTAATTTTCCCTTATACTATGGAAGATATTATTCTGATTCCTCAGTCGGCCACACAAGAAATTCAGGACAAAAAATTTGTTTATGTACTCCAGTCGGATAATACGTTGAAACATACTGAAATTCAGGTGTCGAATTTGAATGATGGCAAGAATTATATTGTTACCGGTGGCTTGAAACCCGGTGATAAAATTGTAGTTGAAGGTGTACAGACTCTGAAGGACGGACAGAAGATAACTCCGATTACTCCGGAACAGAAAGAGGCTAAATACCAACAGCATCTGAAAGATCAAAAGGAAGGTAATATTGCTACGGCCTTTGAATAATCACTATAACTTAAAAGATTAATTTCACTTATATAAATAAGGTATATAGAGAATGAAACTAGATAGATTTATTAACCGTCCGGTACTATCAACAGTAATCTCTGTCTTGATAGTTATTTTGGGTGTAATCGGACTTGCTACATTGCCGATTACGCAATATCCGGATATTGCACCTCCTACGGTGCAGGTACGCGCCACTTATACCGGTGCGAATTCTACAGCTGTATTGAATTCGGTTATCGCTCCGTTGGAGGATCAGATAAACGGTGTGGAGAATATGATGTATATTCAGTCTACAGCGTCTAATAACGGTGCTGCTGATATTAATGTTTACTTTAATCAGGGAACAGATCCGGATATGGCGGCTGTCAATGTACAGAATCGTGTTTCTATGGCACAAGGATTGCTGCCTGCTGAAGTAACCAAGGTGGGTGTAACTACTCAGAAACGCCAAAATTCAATGTTGATGGTGTTTTCATTGTATGATGAAACCGATTCGTATAATATTGAGTTTATTGAAAACTATGCTAATATTAACTTGATTCCTGAAATCAAGCGTGTGAAGGGTGTGGGTGATGCCAATGTCTTGGGACAGGATTATTCTATGCGTATCTGGTTGAAACCGGATGTGATGGCGCAATACAAACTGATTCCTACCGATGTGTCGGCAGCTTTGGCCGAACAGAATATTGAGGCGGCTCCGGGACAGTTTGGTGAACGTGGTAATCAGACTTTCCAATATACCATTCGTTATAAAGGACGTTTGCAGCAAACAACTGAATTTGAAGATATTGTCATCAAGGCATTGCCGGATGGAAATGTGCTTCGTTTGGGTGATGTGGCAGATATTGAATTGGGACGTTTGGCTTATACTTTCAATAATATGGTAAACGGTCACAAGGCGGTGTCTTGTATCGTTTATCAGATGGCGGGTACCAATGCTACCGAAACAATCTCCAATTTGGAAGAGGTGCTTGCAAAGGCACAGGAGTCATTGCCGACAGGTTTAAACATCAATATAGCCCAAAATGCTAATGACTTTTTGTTTGCCTCTATTCATGAAGTAATCAAAACCTTGATTGAAGCGTTTGTTCTGGTGTTTATCGTGGTGTATATCTTCTTGCAGGATATGCGCTCTACATTGATTCCGGCCATTGCCATTCCGGTGGCGTTGGTGGCTACTTTCTTTGTATTGAAACTGATAGGCTTCAGTGTGAACCTGTTGACACTTTCGGCGATGGTACTTGCTATTGCGATTGTAGTAGACGATGCCATAGTCGTCGTCGAGGGTGTTCATGCTAAGTTGGATCAGGGATATAAATCTTCCCGTGAGGCTTCTATCGATGCCATGAGCGAGCTGGGCGGTGCCATCGTTTCTATTACATTGGTCATGATGTCTGTGTTTATTCCGGTAAGTTTCATGGGAGGTACGGCCGGTACATTCTATCGCCAGTTCGGTATTACCATGGCTATTGCTATCGGTTTCTCGGCCTTGAATGCGCTGACTCTGTCACCGGCATTGTGTGCCATCTTCCTGAAGCCGCATGATGAAGGACACGGAGCGAAGAAAATGACTCGTGTAGAACGTTTTCATACAGCTTTCAATGCGGCTTATGATTCTATATTGAAGAAGTACAAGAAGCATGTAGTGTTCTTTATCCATAAGAAATGGTTGTCATTCGGGTTGGTTA
>ENA-OPEE01001001-OPEE01001001.1-human-gut-metagenome-genome-assembly--contig:-NODE-1001-length-21676-cov-5.025531_pt1 | contig 21676 bp, 20 predicted proteins | sample MGYA00241263_ERZ501506 | MGnify/ENA primary metagenome ERZ501506 (study PRJEB25962, sample SAMEA2042626) | human gut metagenome | biome: human gut; feature: human-associated habitat; material: faeces...
AGGTTATCCACCAGTCCAGCTCCCTGCCGGCTGTCTGCGGACGCGTATGTCCCCAGGAGACCCAGTGCGAGAGCAAGTGCGTACGCGGCATCAAGGGCGAGCCGGTAGCTATCGGCCGTCTTGAGAGATTCGTTGCCGACTGGCACAATGCGCACGCAACAGAGGCTCCCGCTGTTCCCGCTCCGAACGGACACAAGGTAGCTATCATCGGCGCAGGTCCTTCCGGTCTGACATGCGCGGGCGACCTCGCTAAGCTCGGCTATGACGTTACTGTTTTCGAAGCGCTCCACCTCGCAGGCGGCGTTCTCGTTTACGGTATCCCCGAGTTCAGACTGCCGAAGTCCATCGTTCAGCACGAGGTTGACAACCTCATAGCTATGGGCGTTAAGGTAAACACCAACGTCGTTGTAGGACGCACCATCGAAGTCGACGAGCTGTTCGAGCAGGGCTTCGAGGCTATATTCATCGGTTCCGGCGCAGGTCTGCCGAGATTCATGAATATCCCCGGCGAGAACTTCAAGGGCGTTTACTCCGCTAACGAGTTCCTCACCAGAGTTAACCTCATGAAGGCATACAAGCCTGAGAGTGATACTCCTATCAAGAAGAACACAAGCGTTGCGGTTGTCGGCGGCGGCAACGTTGCAATGGACGCGGCGCGCTGCGCTAAGCGTCTGGGCGCCGAGAACGTATACATAGTATACCGCCGCGGTCTGGAAGAAATGCCCGCACGTAAGGAAGAAGTAGAGCACGCAATGGAGGAGGGCATCATCTTCAAGACCCTCAACAACCCCGTTGAGATACTGGGCAACGAGCACAAGTTCGTAACCGGCATGAAGTGCGTTGAGATGGAGCTTGGCGAGCCTGACGCTTCCGGCCGCCGCAGACCTGTCGAGAAGCCGGACAGCGAGTTCGTCCTCGATGTTGACTGCGTTGTAATGTCCATCGGTACTTCCCCGAACCCGCTCATCAGAAACACCACCAAGGGACTTGACACCAACAAGCACGGCTGCTTCATCGCAGACGAGAACGGTCAGACCTCCCGCGAGGGCGTATTCGCAGGCGGCGACGCTGTAACAGGCGCTGCTACTGTAATCCTGGCAATGGGCGCAGGCAAGACTGCGGCTAAGGCTATGGACGAGTACATCAAGAGCAAGAATTGATTTTAAATATCAGGCGCTCCCCAGGGGCGCCTGATATTTTTAATTCGGAATTATTAATTCGGAATTCGGAATTAATGAGCGCGCTTCGCGCGGTGATTTCAAATAAACGAAAAAGGCAAAGCAGTTTTAAGTCTGCTTTGCCTTTTGTTTTGAATCTGCTATTTTAATCTCGTCCCGCGCAGCGGGACATCATAATTCCTAATTCTTAATTTACATCAGCGACTTGATGTATTCGGTCAGTTCAGCCGCTGCGATGTCGTGGGTCTTTGCGGTGGGGTGCCAGTCTGCGGCGTAGCCGTTGGCGTTGCCGTCCTGGGTCTTGAACTGGAAGGTGGATATGTTGGTGTCGCCGGTCTCCTCGGTGTACTTCTCAGCCGCCTTCTTCACGCCTACCATCAGGTCAGCGCCCATCACGCCGAGGGAACAGATGATGTGCGCGTTCGGGTTCTTCTCGCGTACAACCTTGAGGAACTCCGCGTATGCGTCGGCGTACTCGAGCACCTTCTCCTTGTCGCCCTTGGTGTAGCTTGCGTCGTTGGTTCCGAGGTTTATAACCACGAAATCCGGCTGGAACTTGCTGAAATCCCAGTCGAGGTCTGAAACGTTGAATATGCCGTTGTAGTTGCCCCAGCTCTTCGCGAACTTGGTGTAGACCGGCGGAACCTGCTGGCTCTCTACCTTCTTGCCGTCGTTAGTGTAGCCGGAAATTATTCCGTTGCCGCTGTAGGATACCAGGCTGTAGTCAGCGTCCAGCGCCTGGGCGGTCTTGAACGCGTACGCCTTCGTAGCGTCCTCGGTGGAACACTTGAAGTGATGGTCGCGGTCCTCGTCGTCAACGCCGTAGCCGCAGGTGATGGAGTCGCCAATGAACTCGATCTTGAGTTCCTTCTCGGCGGTGGGCTTAGCTTCGCCGACGGAGGTAATGCTGATATCCTTGATACCCATGGTGGATTCCTGAGCCTCGGAGAGCTTCAGCAGCTTTACGGTGGTCTCCTGCGCCTCGTCGGCGGTGAAAACCGTGACCGTAGCCTCTGCGGAATCTACGAGGTTATCCATGGTCTGTTCGCCGTTGATGTAAACCGCGTATCTCGGCTGCTTCTCGGCGTTAGTTATCATGTTGTCGCCGACTATCGTGAACGCCGCGCTGGTTCCGGTGAACGTGAACTCGACTCCGCTCGCGGAAAGAGCCAGCCAGCGGATACCCTCCGGCTCGCCTGTTCTTCCGATGAGCTTTACATGCTGCTCGTCTGCTGCGAAAGTTTTCTGTGTAAGTTCCATGGTGGTTTCCTCCGTGATGTTGGTGTCGCCGCCCTCTGCGGGTGAACCGGACTGTTCCGGCTTAGTAGCGCAGCCGGTCAGCAGCATAATAATGGCAGTCGCAGCACTGATCAGCGATTTTGTTATCTCCATATTATCCTCCGATGTAATTAAAAAGTTATATTAGGTATTTAAGTAAAACGAAAACCGTCCCCGGCGACCCGTCAGGAAAACCTGACCTGTCAACCGGACGGACGGTCTAGATCATTTCTTCAAACCCAGCAATTAAACACCGAACTTGATGGTGTTGACCTTAACGCCAGGACCCATTGTGGAAGAAACTGTGCAGCTCTTGATATACTGACCCTTTGCTGCGGCAGGCTTAGCCTTAGCAACAGCCTCCATCAGTGCGTTGAAGTTCTGCTCGAGCTTCTCTGCGCCGAAAGACGCCTTGCCGATGGGGCAGTGAATGATGTTAGCCTTGTCAAGACGATACTCGATCTTACCAGCCTTAGCTTCCTGAACAGCCTTAGCTACGTCAGGGGTAACAGTACCAGCCTTGGGGTTAGGCATGAGGCCTCTCGGACCGAGGACCTTACCGAGTCTACCAACAACGCCCATCATGTCGGGAGTTGCGATAACAACTTCGAAGTCCATCCAGCCGCCGTTGATCTTAGCAACGGTGTCGTTGTCAGCGATGTAATCTGCGCCAGCGTCCTTGGCAGCCTGCTCCTTGTCAGCCTTGCAGAATACCAGGGTGCGTACCTTCTTACCGGTACCGTTGGGCAGTACAACTGCGCCTCTTACCTGCTGGTCAGCGTGGCGGGAGTCAACGCCCAGACGAACGTGCAGCTCAACAGTCTCGTCGAACTTAGCCTTAGCGGTCTTGCATACTAAATCGAAAGCTTCAGCGGACTCGTAAACCTTAGTGGACTCAACGAGCTTGGTGCTCTCTACATACTTCTTTCCGTGTTTCATTAAAAAATCCTCCTTGTGGTCAAGCGGAATAGATCCTCCCACTGAATTTAGTGTTTTAGTAGTACGGGGGTGTTATCAGTCAACGACCTCTACGCCCATGGAACGTGCAGTACCAGCGATCATAGACATAGCTGTGTCGAGGTTAGCTGCGTTCAGGTCGGGCATCTTGGTCTCAGCGATCTCCTGGAGCTGAGCCTTAGTGATCTTTGCGACCTTGGTCTTGTTGGGAACGCCGGAACCGCTCTCGATCTTGCAAGCCTTCTTGATGAGTACGCTTGCGGGAGGGGTCTTTGTAATGAAAGAGAAGCTCTTATCAGCGTAAACGGTGATAACAACAGGGATTATGAGACCTGCCTTATCCTTTGTGCGCTCGTTGAACTCCTTGGTGAATGCCATGATATTAACGCCGTGCTGACCCAGTGCAGGACCAACAGGGGGCGCAGGTGTTGCTTTACCGGCAGGGATCTGTAACTTTATAAATCCTGTAACCTTCTGTGCCATGATTTTTTATCCTCCATAAAAAACTTGAAGTTTGTCTGCGCGTAAGCGTCAGATCTTGGCGATAGCTGAAAGCTCAAGTGTAGCCGGGGTGGATCTTCCGAACATGGATACATCGACGTCAGCGGTGCTGTGCTCGAGATCAATGCTCTTAACGACGCCCTCGAAGCCCTCAAGCGGGCCGGACTTGATGCTGACTCTGTCGCCAGCGTCGAAGGAAATCGAGGTTTCCTTCTCAATAATACCGAGGTTCTTGACCTCTTCTTCGCTCAGAGGAGTAGGCTGTGACCCTGGACCTACGAAACCGGTAACGCCTCTTGTGTTGCGGCAGATGTACCATGACTCGTTAGTAATGATCATCTTGACGAACACATAGCTCGGGAACAGCTTTTCCTCGACCTCGACCTCTTTGCCGTTTTCCTTGGTCTGCTTGGTCATTTCAACGGGGAGGTAGACCTCCTCGATTACGTTCTGAAGATTTCTGTTCTCAACGACCTTCATGATGTCGTTAGCGACCTTGTTTTCGTAGCCGGAATATGTGTGAAGTATATACCATTTTGCCTCTGTGTCAGCCATGTTTACCCCCTTGAACCTGTCAGCCCAGTATCACTTTGTTGAGGAATGCGAAAAGCGAGTCGATACCGAAGATGAACAGTCCAGCCACCAGACATACGACGACAACAACGATAGTGTTGTTCGTTGTGCTCTTCGGTGTGGGCCATACGACCTTCTTGAACTCAGCCTTGCAATCCTTGAAGTACTTTACGATACCCTTCTTGGGCTTCTTTGCGGACGCAGCCTTTTTGGACTTGTCCTTATCCTTTGACTTCTTGGAGTCTGCGCTATCCTTCACATCGGAAGCAACGGGAGTGTCTTTGCCAACGTTCTTAATCTCGTCGATCTCGTTTGCCATTCTGACTCCTCCTGATTACTTGGTTTCCTTGTGAAGAGTATGCTTTTTGCAGAAGCGGCAGTACTTGTTCATCTCAAGTCTGTCAGGATCGTTCTTCTTGTTCTTCATGGTGTTGTAGTTGCGCTGTTTGCATTCTGTACACGCCAGTGTAATTTTAACTCTCACTTTCGGCACCTCCTATTTTCTTGCCCGTTGCGGGCATTATTGCCTCCCTCGGCCGCGGGATTGCGGGTTTAAACGGCGGCTCAACTGCATCTATAAAAAGACACAAAAAAATAAGCCCCATTCGAGGTATCACCATTATACCACATATATCCCGGCTTGTCAAGGGCTTTTTTCACTTTTTTGATCCACATTGTTGACAAAAGCGCGCCTGTGCGTTATCATTAATATAAAGGAGTGATTTCACATGGTAAGAATTGGCACAGGCTACGACGTACACCGCCTGGTTCCGGAGCGGAAGCTCATTCTGTGCGGCGTGGAGGTACCCTGCGAACTTGGACTTCTCGGTCACTCGGACGCGGACGTCGCGGTGCACGCCCTGATTGACGCGATACTCGGCGCACTCGCGATGGGCGACATCGGGAAGCTTTTCCCGGACAGCGACCCGCAGTACAAGGGCGCGGACAGCATGAAGCTGCTTGCGGAGGTCATTCGCCGCATGGAGGGCGCGGGGTTCCGGCTCGGCAACCTCGACCTGACGATAATCGCGGAGCGCCCGAAGCTCGCAAAGCATATCCCCGCAATGCGGGAGAGCCTCGCGGCGGCGTTCGGCTGCGATATTTCGCAGGTGAGCGTAAAAGCCACCACTGAAGAGGGGCTGGGGCTTGCGGGAGCGGGTATCGGTGCGCAGGCGGCAGTACTCCTCGAAAAGTAAATCAGGGCGCAGTCAGATACGGCTGCGCCCGATTTTTAGTTGATGAATATATCCTGCTGAAGAAGCTCCGAAGCCGTATCTATCCCCGCGAACAGCGTAAATCTGCCCGGAAGCACCTCGCGCGACCCGTCGGAAAGAACGGTCTGAAAAGCCGCCGAGGGCACCGGGATATGCACCGCCTTAGTTTCGTGCGGCTCCAGTCTCACCCGCTGGAAACCGCACAGCGAGCGATTCGGTACGGAATCCTCATTGCAGCCCTTGATATAGACCTGCACGACCTCCTCAGCCGGGATATCGCTGCGGTTCTCCACCGTGACTTCAACGTCCGTGCCGCTGACTATTTCCATATTCACGCAGCGCACGTCCGCGTAGCTCAGACCGTGCCCGAACGGGTAGAGTACATTCTCATCTGTGCAGTAGCGGTAAGTTCTGCCCTTCATGCTGTAGTCGTGGATATCCGGCAGGAGGTCAGCCGTTCTGTAGAACGTCACCGGGAGCTTTCCGCTCGGGGATACGTCGCCGAAAAGCAGATTCGCGAGCGCACGTCCTCCCAGCTGACCCGGGTACCACATATCCAGCAGCGCGTCGCACTTCACCTCAACGTTGACCGAGCTTCCCGCCGCAAGCACGATAACAAGCGGCTTGCCGAGCGCCTCCAGCTTCCGGAGGAGAATACGCTGGCTCTCCGGCAGGCGCAGGTCGGGCTTGTCGCCGGAGCTGAACTCGTTGCCGGTGTCGCCCTCCTCGCCCTCGAGGGTAGCGTCAAGGCCTACGCAGGCTACGACCACGTCGGCGCACTCCGCCATGGCAAGCGCTTCGGAATACAGGTCGCCGGGCTGCGCGAGACCCTGGGTGCGGTCCTTGTAGAGGTGGCAGCCCTGGGAGTACAGAATACGGCCGGAAAACCGCTCCCTTATGCCGTCCAGGAACGTCACGTACTCGTCGGCGGTGCCGTTGTAGTTCCCGGTGAGCGCCTCGCGGCTGTCGGCGTTCGGACCTATCACCGCGATGGTTCCGAGCTTGTCCGAAAGCGGGAGTATACCGTTATTTTCCAGCAGAACTGCGGAGCGCAGCGCGCACTCCAGGGAATGCCGCTTGCTTTCCTCCGTGGAAACGGCGGTCAGCGGAATGTCGTCATATTCGGTTTTGTCAAGCTGACCGAGACGTATTCTGGTGCGCATTACGTGCACGCAGGCGCGGCGGATATCTTCCTCGGAAACCAGCCCCTTTTCGAGCGCCGCAAGCACGTGGAGGTATGTATTGCCGCAGTTCATGTCGCAGCCTGCCTTCAGCGCGAGGGCGGCGGACTCCGGCGCGGTGGCGGTTATGCAGTGGGTGGTGTGGAAGTCCCGGATAGCCCAGCAGTCGGAGGTGAAATAGCCGTCGAAGCCCCATTCCTTCAGCTTCCCCATGAGGAACGGGCTTGCGCAGGCAGGCTCGCCGTTCACGAGATTATACGCGCCCATCACGCTTTCAACGTGCGCGTCCTTGACCAGGGCGCGGAACGCCGGGAGGTAGGTCTCCTCGATGTCCTTCGGGGATACCTGCGCGTCGAAGGTGTGGCGCTCCGCCTCGGGGCCGCTGTGCACCGCGAAATGCTTCGCGCAGGCGGCGGTTTTCAGATACTTCCCGCCGCCCTGGAGCCCCCGGACGTACTCCTTGCCAAGCTCAGAGGTGAGGTACGGGTCCTCGCCGTAGGTCTCGTGACCCCTGCCCCAGCGCGGGTCGCGGAAAATATTCACGTTGGGCGCCCAGAGGGTCAGACCCTTGTAGATGTCGCGGTCGCCGTGCCGGCTCGCCGCATTGTACTTCGCGCGCGCCTCCGTGGAGGTTATATCCGCGCACTTCCGGAGCATTTCCCGGTCGAACATCGCCGCAAGCCCTATCGCCTGCGGGAACATCGTCGCCGTACCCGCCCGGGCAACTCCGTGGAGTCCCTCGTTCCACCAGTTGTAGGCGGGAAGTCCTGCGGAAGGGATCGCCGGTGCGTCGTATTTGAGCTGCTCCGCCTGCTGCTGGACTGTCAGCGTGTCGGTCAGGGCTTCCGCGCGCTCCTGCGCGGTGAGGTTCGGGTCGTGGTAGTCTGGCATGATATACCTCCTGTTATTTTTTATAGCCATATTTCTTAGGGTTGTAGATTTGTTTCACACTCGTGCGTTTATCGTGTAACATTTGCGTTATTCCGGGAGTATTCCCTTCCCGACGGCGCGTCTGGAATCCGCATTACTACCCGTATATTGCCGCACGATTATCCGTTCTGTAATTGCTGTATCCTGCGGAAAAGGAGCCGCGTACCCTCGTAGACCGGCTCGATACGTCCGGTTTTCAGCAGCCAGGTGACGTAGCCGCGGACGGTCTGCCCCACGAGAAGATACTGCATGAGGTACAGCCGGATATGGTACTTTTCGAGACACTTCTCTATAAGGTCGTCGATGGTGCGGGGAGTTCCGCACATCTCCTCGATGTCGTCGGCGACCTCGTTCATAGCGGCGAGGTTCTCCCGAACCAGCGGCGCGATATCCTCGCAGGGAACGTCGTGGGCGGGAATGAACAGCTTCCCGCTGAACCCGCTGAGCCGCGCGAGGGACTCACGGTGCTGCTCCTGCGAATACACGAACGAGATACGGTGCTTCTGCAGGTCAGCGGCGCTGACTACCGCGTCCGCCGTGAACCACACGCCGTCCCGGGTGCGGAACGCCGCCTGCGCCATGTCGTGGCCGTCCAGGCGCTCAAAATCCAGCCCCGGCGGGAGCGCATCCCCGGAAAGCTCCGAGCAGGCGCAGGGGGGCGGGGTCAGCAGCCTGGAGCACATCTCCGGGGTGGTGCTTCCTCCGTAGAGTGTCACTGGGATAAGGAAGCTGTGCTCCACCGCCGCCGCGGAAACCCCCGGCGCGCAGACCTCGCAGCCGGTCTGCTCCCGCAGGAACGCGGCTCCGGCTACGTGGTCGGCGTGGGAATGCGTCAGGAACAGCTTTTTCAGCTCCCAGCCATGGGATCTTACCTGCTCCAGAACTCCTGCGGCTATGTCCCGGGAGCCTGCGTCTATCATGCAGACCTCCCGCCCGGAATAACGGAAAATTCCTATATTTGTAGGGGTCGGGGCGTACCAAGTATCCTCGCCGACCCTGATAAGACTATACAATTTACGACCTCCAGCCATAACTATCCGTATTTTAAAGGCGTTATAATACGCGCAGTGCTGCAAAAACAGCTTCTGGACTTATTATACCCCATATATTTATAATAGTCAAGCAGTAAGCTGAAAAAAGAAACCGCCCCGGAACGAATACTCTCCGGGGCGGTATATATTGAGGAAGAAACCTGTGAAAACAGCTTATTCAGCGAACATAGCGGTGGAGAGGTATCTCTCGCCGGTATCGGGGAGGAGGACAACGATGTTCTTGCCCTTGTTCTCGGGGCGCTTTGCAAGCTGGATAGCAGCCCACATAGCCGCGCCGGAGGAAATACCTACCAGAACGCCCTGGGTGCGTGCGATACGTCTGCCTGTTGCGAAAGCGTCCTCGTTCTCAACGGGAATGATCTCGTCGTAGATCTTGGTGTCGAGGGTCTCCGGAACGAAGCCTGCGCCGATGCCCTGGATCTTGTGCGGGCCGGACTTGCCCTCGGAAAGAACCGGGGAGCTCTTCGGCTCAACGGCAACGACCTTGACGCCGGGATTCTTGGACTTGAGGTATCTGCCCACGCCGCTGACGGTTCCGCCGGTGCCTACGCCTGCAACGAAGATGTCTACCTTACCGTCGGTGTCCTCCCAGATCTCGGGGCCTGTGGAAGCCTCGTGCGCGGAGGGATTAGCCGGGTTGGTGAACTGCGAGGGAATGAAGCCGCCGGGGATCTCCTTGGCAAGCTCGTTCGCCTTCTCGATGGCGCCCTTCATGCCCTTTGCGCCGTCGGTAAGCACCAGCTCCGCGCCGTACGCCTTCATCAGGTTGCGGCGCTCGACGCTCATGGTCTCGGGCATTACGATGATTATGCGGTAGTTCCTTGCTGCGGCTACTGCTGCAAGGCCGATACCGGTGTTGCCGCTGGTCGGCTCGATGATCACGCTGTCGGGCTTGAGCACGCCGCGCTTCTCAGCGTCGTTGATCATTGCGACCGCTACTCTGTCCTTTACGCTGCCTGCCGGATTGAAAAGCTCCAGCTTTGCGAAGATCTTTGCTCCGGTCTGCTCCTCAGCCTCGATCTTTGTTACTTCGAGAAGGGGGGTGCGTCCTACGAGGTCGGTTATTGTCTGATAAACTTTCATGGTTGTTCTCCTTTACTGTTACAATATATTTCCGACAGGCATCTTTCCTAATCACTAGATTACCTATCAACTTGATAGGATTATAGCATATTTTTTAGGATATGTCAAGGGGTTTGAGAAATTTTTTGAAAATTTTTTTCTCCCCTCTCTCTTTATATGGAATAAATACCCGTTTATAAAGATGACAAGTCTGCAAATAATAACTCTGTGCAGTCAGAAGCTGAGGAAACGCTCTCGATCACCTCGCGCTTCATCAGCTTCCGGTCTGCATACCTGAAGATATACGATAAAGAAAGGGATACTGATATGAGAAAGCTATTAAGTCTTGCAGCAGCCCTCGCGGCGGCGGGAGCGCTCAGCATCGGCGCTTCAGCTAACGGCGGAGTAGTCGGCGGCGTGGTACGCGCGGGCGAGGACGTCGTAAACGGCGTAGTGAACGCAGGCGAGGATATCGTAAACGGCGTGACCGGAACAACAAACGGCGCGACCAGCGCAAATGGTGCGGCGGGTACAACAGGTGAAGCAGGAACAAACGGAGCCGCAGGCACCACGAGCGGCACCACCGGCGCAGGAACAACCAACGGCACGAACGGCACTAATGGTACAACAGGCACAGCGGGCGCGACCGGAACCAACGGCACCAACGCGGCGAACGGTGCAAACGGAACCACCACAGCTCCAGGGAACCCGAACACAGGCGTTCCGTTCAGCATGGCGGCGGTAGGCGCGGCTGCGCTGGGTCTTGCCGGAGTGACTCTTTCCTGCCGGAGAGACGGCTGATTTTAAGTCAATTAAGTAATTCTAAATGCACTTTCGTGAATGCGAAGGTGCATTTTATTATTAAGGTAAAAATATTATTGCTTTTCACTAAATTTTTCTGTAATTTGTGTTTAAAATGACAGTTGCTTTTTTTTGAAGTTTATTGTAAAATATAAAGGAGGATTTAGTGTTTGCTATCCGCTCAAAAATATCTAGGAGGATTTTTTCTTATGAAGTTAAGAAATGTTATCGCTGCTGCTTCTGCTGTCGTAGTTGCTGCAGCAAGCACAATCACATCATTCGCAGCATCTCCATTCAAGGGCAGCATCAACAGCGCAGGTATGTTCGCATGCCTTCTGTCTGATGATGTTAATGTTCCTATGTTCACATCCTATGATCAGATTTCCGACCTTTGCGGTTTCACTCTGAACATCAAGGCTGTTGATAAGAGAGCTATCGAGTCCGCAGTTGCTGAGGGCGCATGGATCTCCGGTGATATGGGCTTCAACTCCCAGTCCACTGGCTGGAAGCAGTACGGTTGGGGCATCGAAGGCTCTTCCGCAAACGACAAGCCCTATCAGTTCAAGGCTGGCGCTAAGAGAGGCGAGTACTCTGTAACTTACATGCAGGATACACCTATCTTCGCTTCCACTGATACATATGCTCAGATCTGGCTCCAGAACTATTCTGATGCTTATGAGTTCGAGATCGTTGACTTCACTCTTCTGAACTCCAAGGGCGAGGACATCACAAAGGCTGTTGCTGAGACTACAGCTCCCGCTGAGACCACTGCTGCTCCCGAGGAGACCAAGGCTCCCGAGGAGACAACCGCTCCTGCTGAGGAGACCGTTGAGGTTTCCATCGACACAGCTGAGGTTGAGACCTTCGAGGTAGAGACCGCTGAGGTTGAGACTGCTGAAGTTGATACCGCTGAGGTAGCTATCACTGAGGCTGCTACCGCTGAGGCTGCTACCGCTGAGGCTCCTGCTGACAACGCTGCTGACGCTAACAAGGGCAACCCTGAAACTGGCGTTGCTGGCGTAGCTGTTGCTGCCGGCGTAGTTGCTCTGGCTGGCGCTGCTGTTGTAGCTTCCCGCAAGAGAAAGTAATCAACAATAAGTGACAGATAGTACAAACACTAACCGCACCCCCGGACGAAAGTCCGGGGGTGTTTTTATTGTGTTTCGGAATTTATCCAGGTTTATTCTGAGATAGTCACACTGTCCGGAGATTCAGCGCGGCAGAGGCTGTGCGGTTCGGAGCAGGCGGGACTGTACGAGCCGAAGATGTCAGCAGTACTCCGCGGGAGCTTACTGCATAAAAAACAGCCCCTCGGAGAGGAGCTGTTCAGTACGCCGCACTGGTTCGGGATAATCCCAGCCGCAGCGGAAAGATTCACTTAACGAGGAGCTTCTCGAGCGGCTTCCGCACGAGCTTGTTCCAGAACTTGACGACGAATCCGGTGAGCACCGCCGCAATTATCGTACCCTCACGGGTCCCCATAACGTGGAAATCGAAGAATATCAGCGACAGCACCACCGCGACAATAACGCAGGATATATCAAACACGACCTTCACCGAGCCGAACTCCTTGTGAACCGTATCGGAAACCGCCTTAACGAACGCTTCTCCCGAGTTCATGACCACGTTCGCGACGGAGGATATCGGCGACACCCCAAGCTCGCCCTTTTTCGTGATGGCAACTCCCAGCGCCGAAATAGACAGGCTGATTATGAACAGCGCGTACCGTTTCGCAAGCTCTTTTACCGGGATAAGAGGTTTTCTCTCTTCCATTTGTTCTCCTTTTATAATTGCGGTATCTTTTTGATTACTGCGTCAGCTATTGGTTTTCGCTTCCTTTTGCCTACAAAAGGAAGCGGGAGTGTGAGGGCAGAGCCCTCACCACTCTGCGCGCTGGCGCGCAGTTATACGTTTCAAAAGCGCTAAAGGGGTGTGGGGGAAAACAAGAGTTTTCCCCCACAGTTTTTTGCAATTTACTGCTGTTCTGACTTTTTCGACAAGCTAACCCACGTTTATGCAGGCTTTGTATTCTTTTTAGCTGTGGAAATCAAATTACAGAACTCTCGCGAGAAAGTCGCGCAGGCGCGGGTTCTTCGGGTCTGTGAAGATCTCCTGGGGAGTTCCCTGCTCCTGGATTTTGCCGTCTGCCATGAACAGCACGCGGCTTGCTACTTCCCTTGCGAAGCCCATCTCGTGGGTGACTACTATCATAGTCATGCCGCCCTCTGCGAGCTTCTTCATCAGCTCCAGCACCTCGCCGACCATCTCCGGGTCAAGCGCGGATGTAGGCTCGTCGAACAGGATAACGTCAGGGTTCATCGCCAGCGTGCGCGCTATCGCGATACGCTGCTTCTGACCGCCGGAGAGCTGCGCGGGGTATGCGTCAGCCTTGTCGGAAAGCCCTACCATCGCGAGCAGCTCGTCTGCGCGCTTGTCCGCCTGAGCCTGGGTCATTATCTTGTTCTTCACCGGAGCTATAGTGATGTTCCGGCGGATAGTCAGGTGCGGGAACAGGTTGAAATGCTGGAACACCATGCCCATCTTCATGCGGACGGAGTTCAGCTCCCTGCCCTTTGCGTGGGTGATGTCCCTGCCCTCGAACTCGATAACGCCGCTTGTGGGCTGCTCGAGGAGGTTAAGGCAGCGCAGGAACGTACTCTTACCGGAGCCTGACGGCCCGATAACAACTACCTTCTCGCCCTTTTCGATGGTCTCGGTGATGCCGTCAAGGACGACCAGGTCGCCGAAGCTCTTTTTAAGATTACTTACGCTTATCATTCGACAGTCTCCTTTCCAGACGGTTAACAAGTGCGGACAGTCCCACTACCATCAGCAGGTAGATGAGAGCCACAGCGATCAGCGGCAGGAATGCCTCGTAGGTCTGCGAACGGATAGTATCGCCGCCCTTCGTGAGGTCGTTCAGCGCTATGTAGCCGGAAACGGAGGTCTCCTTCAGAAGCACGATGGCCTCGTTGCCGAGCGCGGGGAGGATATTCCTGATCGCCTGCGGGAGGATAATGGAGATCATCGTCCTCGTGTAGCCGAAGCCCAGCGAAGATCCCGCCTCGAACTGACCGCGGTCAACGGACATGATACCGGAGCGGACGATCTCAGCAACGTAAGCCGCAGAGTTCAGACCGAACGCGATAACCGCAACCAGTATCTTGCTGATGTTCACGGAGCTGAACACAACAAAGTAGATGATAAGAAGCTGTACGACCATAGGCGTACCGCGGACTACCGTCAGGTAAATGCGGCAGATGAAATTCGGTATCTTGAGCCTGCCGGTGAGCTGGTTAGTGGAGCGGATTATCGCAATGACGAATCCGAGCACGATACCTATAACAACCGCCAGAACGGTGATGAGCAGAGTGTTTCCGAGACCCTGCACCAGGTATACCCAGCGATCCTTGTCAAGGAAGGTGCTCTTGAGCTTTTCAACGAAATTCTGGGAGGAAGCATTTCCGCTCTTGTAAATGATGACCTGGCTCGCCTCGGTGTAGCTGTCGGAGAAGTTGACGTTCTTCAGGCGGTCTTCGGTAACGGTCATGCCGGCTACGCCTACGTCAGCCTTGCCGGAATCAACCGCCGCAATAACGGAATCGAACGCCATATCGTCAATGACAAGCTCCTTGCCGAGGATATCGCATACGGCTCTCATCATGTCAACGTCGAAGCCGACTATCTCGCCCTCTTCCTTCAGCTCGTATGGCGGGAACTCAGCGTTGGTAGCCATTACCAGCTTGCCGCTGTAAGTGATGCCCTCCGGGCTTTCGTAGGGGTGCTTGCCGTACTCGGCGTCAACCAGCCAGTTCTGCTCGATGAGGTTGAGCGTGCCGTTCTCGCGGAGCTGTGAGAGCGCGTCGTTTATCTGCTGGGTCAGCTCGTCGTTGCCCTTCTTTATCGCGCAGGCGTACTTCTCGACTGCAAACGGCTTCGGAGCAATGGAAAGCTCCGGGTTCTTGCTTACAAAGTACTTCGCCGGGGAGGAGTCGATGAGCACTACGTCGACCTTTCCCTGCTTGAGCGCTTCGATGGCGTCGGCGCCCTTGTTGTACTTCTCGACTGTCGCGCCCTCTACGCCCTCGGCGTAGGTCATGCCGGTGGTACCCATCTGAACGCCGATGGTCTTGCCGGTGAGGTCGGTGGACATGCCCTTTACAATGATGACCTGGCTCGCCTCGGTGTAGCTGTCGGTGAAGTTGACGTTCTTCAGACGGTCCTCGGTGACGGTCATACCGGCTACGCCTACGTCAGCCTTGCCGGAATCCACTGCGGCGATGATGGAATCGAACGCCATATCGTCGATGACAAGCTCCTTGCCGAGAATGTCGCACACGGCGGTCATCATGTCGACGTCGAAACCGACGATCTTGCCCTCTTCCTTGAACTCATACGGAGCAAACTCGGCGTTAGTAGCCATGACAAGCTTGCCGTCGTATGTGACGCCCTCGGGGCTTTCGTAGGGGTGCTTGCCGTACTCGGCGTCAACGAGCCAGTTCTGCTCGATTAGGGTCAGCGTGCCGTTTTCGCGGAGCTGTGAGAGCGCGTCGTTGATCTGCTGGGTCAGCTCGTCGTTGCCCTTCTTCACCGCGCAGGCGTATTCCTCGACTGCGAACGGATCGTCAAGCGCAACTATGTCGGAGTTTTTGCTTACAAAGTACTTCGCGGGGGAAGCGTCGATAAGTACTGCGTCGATCTTTCCCTGCTTGAGCGCTTCGATGGCGTCGGCACCCTTGTTGTACTTCTCGACGGTCGCGCCCTCCACGCCCTCGGCGTAGGTCATGCCGGTGGTTCCAATCTGGACGCCTATTTTCTTGCCGACAAGGTCGTCCGCGCATGTGACGGAGCTCTGCTGCGAGGACTGCTCCGCCGCGCAGCCCGTGAACATGCACAGCGTGAGCAGCATCGCAGAAACCGCCGCTAAAAATTTCTTCATGGTGAGTAACTCTCCTTTTTTCAAAACTATCTATAATTATACATCATCGCGCACGCAATTGCAAGCGTTATTTCAAAAAATGGAGTGAAAAGAAGAGATTTAGTTTAATTCGGAGATGTGGAACACTATAAACTATAATTTAGCGGTGTAGTGCTCCGCTTACTGCAACCCCAAATCGGGAGTCAAGGGGGTGTCTCCCCCAGTGGGGGAGGTGGCGCGAAGCGCCAGAGGGGTTGACCGACAGAACGCGTCCCCCTTGCGAGTCGAGGGCAGCGCCCTCGTCGCCGCCAGGCGAAACCTCCGCACGAAGTGCGGATACTCCGTGCGGAGCACGGTTACTCTGCGCGCCGGCGCGCAGACGAATGTAATTATAAGAGCGCGTTTACCGTTTTCCTTGTTCATGGGTGAGTTCCTTCTGGTTAGTCATTGCTAATATTATAGCATGATAATGGCGTGCTGTCAATAGAGTCAGGTCAGCCGAGGGCGGTGTCGAGGCTCATCATGACGACGAACCCGGCGGCGAAGGCGATTGTGCCGACGTTGGAGTGCGGCTCGCCGGACATTTCGGGGATAAGCTCCTCAACGACGACGTAGACCATGGCGCCGGCGGCGAAGCTCAGCAGGTACGGCAGCACCGGGACTACCAGCCCGGAAAGCAGCACGGTCAGGACGGCGGCGAGGGGTTCCACGGCGCCGGAGAGGGTTCCCAGCAGGAACGCCCTGCCCTTCCCCATTCCGGAGGAGCGCAGCGGCAGGGAGATTATGGCGCCCTCTGGGAAGTTCTGGATAGCAATGCCGAGGGAGAGCGCCAGCGCGGAGGCGGCGGCAATGCTGGCTCCGCCGCTCGCAAGCCCGGCGTAGACCACTCCGACCGCCATTCCCTCGGGGATATTGTGGAGGGTCACGGCGAGGAGGAGCATGGTGTTTTTGCTGAGGGAGCTGCGGCCGCCCTCCGGGGCGTCGGAGTTCATGTGCTGGTGCGGGATAACGCAGTCGAGGAACAGCAGGAACAGTATTCCGAGCCCGCCGCCGCTGGAACAAATCCGAGCCGCCCCAGCCCCTCGGACTGCTCCATCGCGGGAATGAGCAGGCTCCATACGGAGGCCGCCGTCATGACCCCTGCCGCGAATCCGGTGAGGCTCCGCTGAACCAGGAAGTGCGGCTGTCTGCGCAGGAAGAATACGCAGGCGGCTCCGGCTGTGGTGCCGATGAAGGGGATAAGTATGCCGTAGATTATCTGGGTCTGCATTCATGCCTTCTTTCTAATTAATTCGGAATTCGGAATTCGGAATTTCGGTGCCGCCTCCGGCGGCGGATTCAAATTACGGGCAGGCTCAGCACCTGCATGTTTTCGCCGTGTGTAGTATATCTGTGAGGTAGTTATAACTAACTAACGTACACAAGCACCAGTTAGTTGTAACTACCTTAATATTGTACCACTAACTGCGGGATTTGTCAAGCGGTTTGTGATATCCGGGAAGAAATTGATAAATGACTGTGCAGTAAATTGCAGTCCGGGAGGCTCTACAATGGAGGTAAAACAAAGGAGGAAACGCCATGAAAACAGTATTTGAGCTTCTCAACCCCGACAACACGATATCGGTGAACCGCCGGCTGGCGCATGCGCTGGGGCTGTCGGAGGCGGTGATATACGCGGCTCTGCTGGCGAAGCACGCCTGGTACGAACAGCACGGAAAGCTCTCCGACGGGTGGTTTTATTCCACGGTGGACGACATGGAGGAATCCACGTCGCTGACGAAGTGCCAGCAGTCCCGGTGCGTGAAGCGGCTGGTCAGCGCGGGACTTATCCGGTGCGCGGCGAAGGGTCTCCCGGCGCGGCGGTTCTTTTACATCGTGGACGACCCCCAGCTCCTGGAGGGAATAATCGGCGTCTGCGAGCCGTCCCCGGAAGAAAACGCTCCGGCAGTGCACAGTGAAACCTCCCCGCAGGAAGTAAGGAAATCCGACGGCTGGCAGTCGGAAATCACGGCGGCAGGCAGTGCGGAATCCTCACAGAAAACCAAAGACAATAAAACAAAAGAAAATAAACCTGAAAACATCAAACCCGACAGCGCGCAGCTGGAAGCGGCACGCTCCAGGATAAACCACGCTGAGCTTTCCAGGAAGTACGGAAGCGGATTCGCCGGCCTTGCCGCAGAGGTCACGGCGGAGGGCATGGCGGGAGCCTTCACGCTTACGACTGACGGACGGACTTTATCAGCAGAGGAAATTTCTGCTGTTTTTTCCAGGATTGATTACAGCGCGGTGAGTCACGTTGCGGACTACATATCCGGCAAGAGCGATATACGGAACCTGAAAGCGTACCTGCGCTCGGCGCTGTACAGGGCGGTCGGGGAGATTTCCCAGAAACCCGCCACGCCAAAGCGCGACTACAACGCGCCGCTGTGGGACGACGACAGGAGCGCGGCTCTGAACGAGGATATCCTCGGGGAACTGCGCGAGATGTACGGAGCGCCGAAAAGCTCCGAGAAGGACTACTACGCGCCGCTCTGGTAGTTCGCGGAGCTTCTCAGGCGGGGAACTTCACCGCCCCGGCGGTATTTCCCTTTGCGGGAGCTTCGTGGGCGGAGCGGTACAATCAGGAAGTTTTTTGCAACAATCAGGAAGATTTACTTGACGGCAAAATGTAATTGTTGTATAATTGATATAAATATAGTAGCGGGCGCGGCGTAGGCCAAAAAGCCCGGCTCACACAAGGAGGAAACAATGAAGCATAGATTATTCAAATGCGGCAGGCTGAGCGGAATGCTCCTGGGAGCCGCGGCGCTTCTGGCGATGGTGCCGCTGATGTCGGTTCCGGCTCTGGCGGAGGAGCCAGGTGCCGCTTACGCAGCGGCCTCAGCGCCGGCGGTGTCAAACTCAGACGGCATGGATTTCACCCCTACGGCGAACTACTGGAATTATTACGATGAGAGCGGCGCAAGAAAACAGTTTAGTCCTGACGATGTCGGCTGGAATATTTACGCCATGGACTGGAAGTGGTACGGAAAGGGCGAGGGCGATATTCAGCCCAATACCCTCGAGATACTGAACGGTTTTGATCTCTATACCACCGATAATTACGCGATAAAGCTCCCGGCGGGCAGCACCGTGATTTTCCATGCCGACGTCCTGCTTGAATCCAAGGTCAACTGCATATACTCCGATGGATCAATCACCCTTAAGGGCGTGAGCGAAAACAATGACAGGCACACGCTGACATTCGGCAGTGCGGGAATATCCTCCGGATTAGACGTTATAGTCAAGAACCTCAACCTCCGCACCGACCCGAAATCCGTTGATGAAAGCCATAAATATGCCATTGAAGCGAAAAAAAACCTCAGGCTTCAGGACTGCTATTTCTACGCCGGCGACGAATGGAAGGGAAAGAACGTAGTAATGTGCAGTACCTACAATATAAGCAGGGGCGTTAGCATTGATATCCCCGGCTCGTATTTCGCTTCCATCTCCGGATATGGAAACTATATTGCGAATATCGCTGATGTCAGCAACGTTACATACGGCGGCGGCAACAGCGAAATCAAAATTGGCGAAAGCTACGAAAATAAAACCAGCTACCTGAGACCCGCGGACGAATCCGCGCGCATGGAACTCGTCACAAATGCCTTCTGGACGGCGGACTACGGTCAGTATATTTACGAGGAAGCGATGTCCGACACCGACAGCGGCAGTTACAAGACCCTCGGCGGCAAGACCTATTCGATAAAGCTCTCAGACCTGATGAGCACAAACATCAACGAATATAAATGGGTCCTCGTTGACGCCGATTCGCTGAAATCAAAAGGTTACAAAATCGGTTTATATATCGGGCTTGACAATATCTGGTACCTTAACGTCACCGTACCGAACAAGGAACTGTTATCGAATACAAACGTTTACATTGACTTCTCTGACACAGAGTACGCATTCGGCACCGGGGAGACAAAGAGGCTTCACTTAATTATCGGCGAATCGTTAAAGACCAACAAGCTCGAAATAGTCAACCCGAGCAAAAATGACGCGGACGACCTGCTGAAACACGTTGATATATCCCTTAAAGTAAACAACGAAGAGATCCCGTATATTAAGGATTCCAAGTTATACTACCTGATACCGGAGTATAATGAGTTCAAGCTGTCCCTCCTGCCGAAAAACTGCGAGCTTACAAGCGTATTCTACGGGGATTCAGATACGGACTGCGAACCGATAGGCCCCTCTATTGACGCGCTCTATACTAACTTTCTGGAAAGCGACAAGGGCGTGTATATCTGGTATTCCGAGTCAGACGAGAAGCAGTACAGCACTCTGAGTATCTCGGACGAGCTTATCAGCGCCGCGAAGGCGGGAAAGATCAACAGCGTTATCGCCTATGAAGACGTGAGCGACAAGGCATGGAGCCTTGACAGCGCAATAAATGAATTCCCGACCATCTTCCTGAACGGCAGATCAATAGAAATAACGATCTCCGCCGAGGATTACGGCGTAAGCGACATCTGCGGAAAAGAGCCGCGCTACAGCCGCTACAGCTCAGAACAAGGGATCAATCTCTATAAGCTGGACTACCTCTTTGTTGAGGGAGACACTGTGATAACCGCTCCGGTGCGCGAGCTGTGCAAGTTCGCCGCATTTTCGATCAACGGTCCTCAGCCCATAATAAAGGGCGACAGAGACCCATCCGGTATGGGCTACCTCGGCGTGGAGTACACGATAACCGTTCCGTTCGACGAAGGGAAGCTCCTTGTCGGCGCTGACTTCAACGGCACGCCTATAGAGCCGTACACGGCGGACGATAATGGCTGGAACTACAAGATTACCACGATCAGCGGAGCAGAAAACAAGTTCGTGTTCACATACACCGACGTTGCAACCCTCAGGATCCCCAAGCCGGAGAACGGCAAGGTGGAGTTCACCGGAACTTTGGACGGCGGCAGGGGCGTTAACACCCTGGAAGACGGCACCAGCGTCTACACACTGGCGACAAACGACACGGTGACTCTCAAGTTTGTTCCGGACGACGGGTACAAGTTCGTATCTGCGGCGCAGGACGGCTCTGAGCTGAAGGTCGGTTCTGACGGCACCTGTGTTATAACAATGGATCAGCTCGCTGACTGGACCATCACGGCGAAGTTCGAGAAGAAGTCCGGAGGTTCTACAGGCGGCTCTACAGGCGGTTCTACGGGCGGTTCTACTGGAGGTTCTACGGGCGGAAGCCACAGACCTTCCACTAACTCTGACAAGACGGTGGAGAGCACTCCGACGATGGACGGCAAGCCGATGAGCTGGAACGACATCGGTAATCATCTGAGCAAGCTTCCGGAAAACAGCTCCGCGAAGATCTCGCTGAACGGCAAGACCACCCTGCCCGAAGCGGTTATCAGCGCGATAAAGGACAGAAAGCTCACTGTTGAGTTCGTATACGACAGCGTTAAGAGCTGGGTAGTACGCGGCGACAAGATCGGCATAGTTTCTGCGGCTGAGCTTGCGTCTTTCCCGGGCAATGCTGACTCCAGCGCTCTTCGCGGCGTGTTCGGAGTTGACCTCAAGGTCGGCGGCACAAAGGTTCCGGCAGAGCTGAAGCTCGCGTTCCGCAAGGGATTCGCGGGTCAGTTCGCGAACGTATACAAGCTGAACGGCGGCGTTCTGGAATTCCAGCGCTGCGTAAAGGTAGGCGCGGACGCCACTGCGGTGATCCCCGGCGCTGACGCGGCTGGCGAGTACGTTGTTATGGTTTGCGAATTCAGCGACGTTCCCGGCGACGCCGATAACGACGGCGTACTCAGCGCCCTCGACGCCTCCGCAGTACTCAAGGAGGCAGTAGGCATGGCGAAGTCCGCGAACGCGGCTGTGTGCGACTTTAACGGCGACGGAGAAGTCAACGCGCTGGACGCGGCGGCAGTGCTGAAGGCGGTCGTAGGAGTAAGGTAATTCGTATCGCGAGATAAATTACGGGCAGGCGCTAAGCCTGCCCGTTTTTTGTTAAACTATAATTTAGCGCTACATGGAAACTACT
>ENA-OPEE01001007-OPEE01001007.1-human-gut-metagenome-genome-assembly--contig:-NODE-1007-length-21595-cov-2.797354_pt1 | contig 21595 bp, 19 predicted proteins | sample MGYA00241263_ERZ501506 | MGnify/ENA primary metagenome ERZ501506 (study PRJEB25962, sample SAMEA2042626) | human gut metagenome | biome: human gut; feature: human-associated habitat; material: faeces...
AGGAAAGATTCTCTCCTGCGGGGCTGCTCTTGTTTGCGGCCAGAGGGCAAAAGGGGCCACAAATGACTAAATTCAAAATGAACAGAACGCAGTTCATGCTGCTGACTGCTTTGAACATGTTGGGATCGGGAATCCTGATGCTGCCGGCGAAAGTCGCACAGGTGGGCGGGATCGGACTTTTATCCTGGTTTGTTGTTTGCCTTGCAGCAGTCGCAATGGCATATGCCTTTGCCAACTGCGGGATTTACTCCAAATATCGTCTGGGCGGTTTAGGCGCTATCGCCGAAAATGCCTTCGGCATGCCCGGCTCTTTTTTGACCAACTATATTTACGCATTTTCTGTCGTCATCGCCAACGTAGCCATTGCTACCACCGCGGTCGGCTATCTGCTGGGTATTTTCGGCATTCACGCTGATTTGGGCGTTGTGCAGTGCTTAACGATAGCGCTGCTTTGGCTCTCGACACTGGTGAACTTCGCGGGCGTTAAAGCGATGGGGCGCCTCAGCGCGGTGACCATCTGGGGTATCTTGATCCCGCTCCTTTTTGTGCTCTGTGCGGCGCCGTTCAGCTTTGACACGCAGGTGTTTGCGCAGAATTGGAATCCGCGCGATTTGCCGGTGCTTTCCGCGGTGACGGCGACGGCTCCCATGATGTTCTGGGCCTTTTTGGGATTAGAGTCAGCTTGCGCTAACGACGACAGTGTTGATAACCCAGAGAAGTCTGTTCCTAAAGCGGTATTGGCCGCCACCATTGCGGTGGCAGTCATTTATGTCGTGTCAACGATTTTGATCGCCGGCTTGCTTCCGGAGTCCGAACTGGTGGATTCCGGAGCGCCGCTCTTTGTCATCTTCGTAAGCCTTTTTGGTTCGACGGCGAGCCGCATACTGGCAGTGCTCCTCTTTCTGGCCTGTGTCGGGTCGCTCGTTACGTGGCAGTTCACGATGTACCGAGTCTTCATGACCTCCGCCAGGCTGGGATATTTCCCTGCGCTGTTTAAACGCGTTGGCAGAACGGATGTGCCTTATATGGGACTCTTCATCCTCTGCATCATCCAGACGCTGTTGGTGCCGTTTATGCCGGTTTCCAACTTGTTCAGTCAGTTTGATCTGCTCGTGGACATCTCGGTCATTACCAATGTCTTCCCGTATTTTCTCTGTATGGCAGCCACTTTTGTAGTTGTGCGCAGAGCCGGACTTCAAGGCGTCAAGAAGGTTTGTGTTGAAGCGGCAGCCTTGGGCTCACTCATCTTCATCGGATGGTATTTCAGCCTCATGGACGGCGACGTCATGAAGTTTGCGACCATTGTCTTCTTCTTGGGCATTGCTTTTTATGGTCTCTTTGTTGCAAAGGACGGGAGCCCTGAGCTTCCTGAGCAGTAAAGATATTTTGGCTAAGCCCACGGGGCAGTATTTAACACTTTAAAAGTTTACGGATGTAAATGGTTTGAGGAGACTTTGAATCCGCAGTGCGTATAAATACTGAGTTTATATGTTGACGCAGATAAGTATGAGTACATCACTAATAAGTTGATAAACAACGATAAACGGTAAATATGCATTTTTCTTGCTATTCCAATAGGGTGATGTACTCAATCGAACTGATCAACTACAATGAGAAACAGTATAATGGCCGCGATTAATAACAATAGAAGATGGTCACGACAGTTAATTCGAGAGGGAACAATGGAGAGTGCATTTTTTACTGTTGCGGATTGGGTTGCCAATCCGAGATCAAATTCAATTCGGCGAAAAAACCGTCGAAGCGTCCTGCCGCCGCGGCTGATGGATCTATTGTTTTATTTTGCGCAGCATCCTATGGAGGTCGTTTCCAGACAAGAGATCATTGATAATTGCTGGGATCGGGATGTTGTAACGGATCAGGCCATTACTCAGGCTATTTTCGAATTACGAAAATTTTTAAAAGACGGCCGCAGTGCTAAAGAAGCACCGGAATATATCAAAACGGTACCCAAACGCGGCTATCGTTTATTAGCGCCGGTTCATCAGCTGACGGTGGAAGAATACATTGCTGCAACCTCTGAAAATGGGGCTCAAGGCACACAGGTGATCGACGATGAGGACGTTGCAGCTGAGAGGGAACTGCAGCAGCCCGTCAGTGCGGCTGAGCCCGAGCATGAAGCGGCAACCTCGTTTGAAAGCAAGATTCTGGAGGAGACGGGTACAGCTGCGCTCGAACAGATACCTTCCCGAAGTGCCTCTATCAAGCAAGAGCGCCGAGGAAAAGTTACCCCCCCCCCGCACAGAAGGGCGGCGCGGCCAAGAGAAATATTTTCAACAAAATATCCGACGCATTGTGGCTGGATCAAGTGACCTTAGGCTTTAAGAAAGGAGCCTATTAAAAGAACGCTGGGCGCTGCGTCTGTGAACGGCAGCTAGGCTGAGATGACATCCAGCCTGACAGGGCGAGACTAAGAGACCTAGTAGCAGAGAAAGCGAGCTGGCGCAGCGTTAGAAGCAAAAGAAAGGGGCTGAACCATTATCAGGTGCAGCCCCTTTATTTTGCAGATTCGCCGTCTAGGCGTTTTCGCGGTTTACCCATATTGTAATGCCTCTTAAAGATTAGTGCTGTTCGCTCGCGAACGGAACGCTGACAGAACGCATATTGCGGGAAACACCCAGACAGAAGGTATTCAAATACTCTTCTGCAAAGACAGCGATGATGGAACCGATCGTATGAATAAGATGCATAGCCATTTTAAAACTCCTAAAGATTCAATGGTGTTGTTAAAAACTTGAGATCTTCCTGACCTCGAGACTTAGATTACCCCTCTCATAAAAGAGATGCAAGTCGATGATGAATTAAAAAAGAATGAATCGCTAAACTATCAATCCTATTAAGGGCTAATACCTAAAAATAAAATAGCCTTTAATTCTGTCAGACGAAATGTAATAAGTGAATCTTTTTTGAAAACAGAAGAAAAAATATTAATTGGATACGATACGCTCATAATGTAAGCTGATAAATAAAAGGGCTGTACTTCAAGTACAGCCCTTTTATTTGGGAGCTTCGTCAACTGTAGGTTTTCGATATTCCGGCATGTTGACTCCTGATGAATGAAAATAAACTTCAAGCGGTGCGAGTTGACGTTGAATTATCTTCTGCGGGGAACGGCGCACTGACTTCATGGAGGTCTCGGGAGATGCCCATGCAGAAGGTATTGATAAAGTCTTGGGCAAAAGCATCAAAGAGAGCACCGCAAATTCTAAGAATCGAAGAAAGCATTTCTGTAGTCCAAAATTACCGAATTGTTCTAAAAATGAGATATTCCTGATCTCGTGATTAGAGTACACCAGCTTTATTTAGGCTTGCAAGCAGATAAATCGAAAAACAAACATCAGGGAACCAAACCGACAATTGAGTTTAGGGTTAGTGCCTAGCATAGAAGATCCAGTCACGAAAACAGCATTCGCGGCAGAATCTTGATGTTTTGATGAAAACAGTTATAAAGAATGCGTTTCAATCTCGTGAAGATGGGCAGGCAAAAGAAAGGGGCTGTACCCAATTACAGGTGCAGCCCCTTTATTTCGCAGGATCGTCCGGCGGAGGTTTTCGAGATTTATTCATATTATTTACCTAAAAATCAAATGATTAGCTGCGCGGTGCAAAAAAGCAGAGACCGTGACGGTCAAAGCGGAAAAGGCGATCAGCATAAACAGAAGGAATCTGGGACATACCATGTTCCCAAGCAATGATCTGATGAGCAGAAACGCGCAGGATATCGGCGAGCTGTTCAACAGAGAGTTCGAGATGTTCGCGAATAGAACGAAAATTGCTGCCGGTCATACTAATTCTCCTATGACATGTATGAGCTGTTAAAAACTTGAGATCTACCTGATCTCGGGTTCAAGATTACGCGGTCTTTTAAGAAGTTGCAACTCAAACTGGAAAAATCAATTCATCGACACTAAATCATCAACACGTATTGGTACTAGTACCTATTTTGCAGAATTGAGCCGGATTCAGAAAAGAAATACAACGTAGCTATAAAGACATACTTTTATTCTTTTGGCTGGTTATGAATAAGATTGCGGTTTGAAATATCAAGCAGGCCGTAAATATAGGCATATTGGTTATACAAAATAATTTTGTTTACTTTTCGAAAACAAAATTACGAGGATCCAGTCGTGTTCGGCGGATAGGAGCAAGGTTTGCTTTAGACTTCGCCGAGAAGTCTGATGAATATTGATGGGCTCACGCAGAATGACAAGCCCGTATCCCTATGTCCCTTGTACAAACACCTGCTGATAATCCGAAAATGGCTGCCGAAGAGGATCATGAGGTCGCAGCTGCGACAAAATCCGGCCGTCCTACGGCCAAAGATGCTGCGCTTCTCGCCTTTGTCTCTTCGATTGGCCCTTTTGCTGCGAATGCGTATGTCCCCGCCTTTGATGAAATAGGGCAGCATTACGGCGTTGGGCTTGTAACCGTGCAGCAGACGCTTTCGATCTATCTGGCCGCATTTGCCTGTACGTCGCTTCTGATAGGGGCGGCTTCAGATGCTTTCGGACGAAAGGCTGTGCTTGCCCTTTCAATGACGGTATTTGCTGTCTCGTCGCTGGGGCTTCTTTTTGCCGACTCGATGGAAGCGTTCTTTATCTGGCGGTTTGTAATGGGGATGGCAGCGGCTGCGGGGCCTGTTGTCACTCAGGCTATTGTTCGCGATCGCTGGAGCGGGGGTGATGCAGCAAAAATCATCGCGCTCATCGCGGTTATTTTTGGGCTGGCCCCGGCATTAGCTCCGGTTGTAGGCGGTGAACTGACCGTTCATCTGGGCTGGCGGTCCATTTTTATCTTTTTAGCCGTTTTAAGTGCGGCGATGGCATTTTGCTCAGCATGCGTGCTGAAAGAGTCGCTCCCCAGCGAACGCCGTGTTTCTTTTCGTCCGTGGGCGACATTGCTCCGTTATGGGGAGGTGCTCAAAGTCCCCGCATTCACGTCGGGCGTTGTTGCGCACGGCTTCATTTTCTTGGGCTTGATTGTTTATTCTGCAGGTGCGGCTGATTTCGTCCTCAATGTGATGGGACTGGGGGTGGATGAATTCGGCTGGCTGATGATTCCGATGGTTGTTGCAGGCATGACGGGTTCTTGGGCCTGTTCTCATCTGCTGGCGATGTTTGGTCAGAATCGATTGCTTTTTTGGGGGGTAGGCTTTTTGGCGGCATCGGGCTTATTCGGCGTGGTATTTGATTATGGTCCTTTTGCCGTCTTCCCCTGGGTGCTGTTGGCGCCGGTTGTTTATAACTTTGCGGCAGCGGCCGTTCGTCCGGCACTCAACGTAATGAACCTCGACTATTTCCCCAAAAGCCGCGGTTTGGCCGCTTCAGTGCAGCAGTTTTTTCAGACGGGCGCTTTTGCGGTGTCATCGGCGCTCCTCATTCCCATCGTTTTGGGGGAGGCCTGGAAGTATGCTGCAGTGATGCTCGGTTCCGGACTGATTGCTCTGGTGCTGCTGCTCGTTGTGCGGCGGACGAGACCCGCTGCCCTGGCAGCGGCTGAAGCTGAGGAGCTGGCAGAAGACGAACTGAGGATTAAGCCGACAAAACTTTCCTAACGCCAGAGCATTCAGACTGCGGTAAAAAAAAGCCCGCGGTTTCATCGAGAAACCGCAGACTGACGGAAGGAAAAGCGAAGCGGAGCTGTTCGTGAGTTCTGAATCAACAGCCATGCAGCACACGGGACCATTTGTCCGTTGCGTGTGCTGCATCCCTGCGGCGGTTAATCGAGCTCCGCTTCGTAGTAGTCAAAGCCGGCATCAGGCTGAACGTAGAATTTCTTCAGGTTCTTAACCTTGGCCGAAACATTCTGTTCGTTGATGAGAAAGATCCATGGCGCATCGTTCCAAATGGCGTCCTGACCGGCGTTATAGAGCTTGGTCTTTTCAGCACGATCCGTCGTGAGCAGTGCTTTCGTAAAGCTGTCGTCAAGCACCTTGCTGGAATAAAAGCCGTAGTTGCCCGCCACCGGCGCCCAGCTTGTTTTGCAGACAAGATATCTTCCTACCGCACGATAGGTCCGGTAAACAAAAGAGGAGCAGTCATAATAGTTTTTATCCATCCGCCTTGCCTGACTGTACTTTTTCTTTCCTATCTGTTTATAACCATACCGCATCGCCCGGACAGCCGTTTTCGTACTTACTGCCAGATAATAATTTACTGTCTTTCCATCGACCTCGCAGGAAATCACAGCACTTCCATACTTTTTCGTTGTCACCTTTCCTGAAGCTGTCACAACAGCAACCTTTACATCGGACGAACGAAAGACCGGACGGCTTTCTGCATTTAACCCAGTCACCTTGACCGCCAATTTTTTCTTTTTCTGATAAAAACCGTATGCCTTTTTTATTTTCGGGTTTGTAACCGTAATCACACATTCTGTCTGAACGCCATCTACCTGTGCCACTACAGTAGTAGAACCAACTTTTTTCGCCTTAACTACAACGCCCGCCTGATTATAGGAAACAATCGAAACAATGGAAGTATCCCTTGTCTGATAAACAACCGGATTTCCTGCAACAGATTCTAACAAAAGTGTTGTCTGACAGCCCTTCGCTAAATTCTGCTTTTGGATTGTAAATTGGGGCTGCAAAATTTCAACACCAAGCACAAAAGAGTACACACCGCCATATGAATCCGTAACCGTAACAGAAAATTCTGCAAAGCCTGCGCGAACCGGCGTAATAATTCCCTCCTGTGTAACTGTGGCTGTTTCCGGCGTTCTTGCCTGCCACACACACGTCATCGATTCAAACTGCGGTATCGGTAGCTGAAAAGAGCCACCACCCAAAGGATGTGCCGTAAACGACTGTCTGTTAAAACTCAAATCCGAAAGAATCTCATTTTTCTTTACTTCAATTTCTGCATAGTCAACTGTCTCCGCCTTCGTTTTCACGGAAATCGTAACCGTACCTGCACCAATCGTCGTAACAACTTTGTTTGCCGACACCTCAACCACATGCTCTTTACTTAAAACCACTTCCCCTTCCGGCAAATCCGCAAGAGTAATCTTTTGTCCTAAGTAGAGACAAATCTTTTGTGTCGTCTCCTTTGCCTGCACATAATTCGTCTGATTCACTCCGGCAAATGCCAGGGCAAACAGAAGAAATAACAGTGCAAAATATCTTTTGCTGCTTCGCATTTCCTCTCACCTTTCTTTGTAAATTTTTATATTTATCTTTCCTCAAATCACAGAACAAAGACTACACGATAGCAGAATCTTCTGTCATCGTGCAGTCTCACTATAAAACCACACTGTGTCATTTTTATTTCACTTCAATTTTTTCTTTACCGCCCATATATGGCTGTAATGCTTTCGGAATCTTAACTGAACCATCCTCACATAAGTTGTTTTCTAAGAACGCAATCAACATACGTGGTGGTGCAACAACCGTATTATTTAAGGTGTGGGCAAAATACTTACCACCTTCACCGACAACACGAATCTTCAAACGGCGAGCCTGCGCATCTCCTAAATTCGAGCAGCTTCCCACTTCAAAATATTTCTTCTGGCGTGGAGACCATGCCTCTACATCAATCGATTTCACTTTCAAATCGGCCAAGTCACCGGAACAACACTCTAACGTACGTACCGGAATATCCAATGTACGGAATAAATCAACGGTGTTCTGCCACAATTTATCAAACCACATTTTACTGTCTTCCGGTTTGCAGACAACAATCATCTCCTGCTTTTCAAACTGATGGATCCGGTAAACACCGCGTTCCTCAATTCCATGAGCACCCTTCTCCTTACGGAAACATGGAGAATAACTGGTCAAAGTTTTTGGCAGCTGCTCCTCCGGAATAATTTTATCGATAAACTTACCAATCATAGAATGTTCACTCGTACCAATCAGATACAAATCTTCACCCTCGATTTTGTACATCATCGCATCCATTTCATCAAACGACATAACACCTGTTACAACATTTGAACGAATCATAAACGGCGGCACACAATAGGTAAATCCGCGGTCAATCATAAAGTCTCTTGCATAGGAAATAACTGCAGAATGAAGTCTTGCAATATCGCCCATCAGATAATAGAATCCATTTCCTGCAACGTCACGTGCCGAATCCAAATCCAGTCCATCAAATGATTCCATAATCTGTGCATGATATGGGATTTCAAAATCCGGAACCACCGGATCACCAAACTTCTCAATTTCTACATTTTCAGTATCATTTTTACCAATTGGAACACTCGGGTCAATGATGTTTGGAATTACCATCATGCGCTTATTCAATTCCTCTGCAATTTCTACCTCTCGTGCTTCTAAATCAGAAAGTTCTTTGGCATAACCGGCAACCTCTTCCTTCATTGCCTCGGCTTCTTCTTTTTTGCCCTGACCCATCAGCGCACCAATCATCTTTGAATTTTTCTTACGAAGAGCACGAAGGTCATCTGCTTTCTGCTGTGTCTCGCGACGCTCTTTATCAAGCGCAATCACTTCATCCACGAGCGGCAGTTTGTGCTCCTGAAATTTATTTTTAATGTTTTGTTTTACAACATCAGGATTTTCTCTTACAAATTTGATATCTAACATAATTTTCTTCCTTCCATATCTTTCTCACCGGTCATCCTGTCCCGCCGGAATTTTTTCTATGGAAAATTATACACCACTTTTTTCTTCCTTGCAATGCTTTTCCACCCATTTTCCACGCACCAAAACAATTCCAACCGGCAGCAAAATCAAACTAATTAACTGCGAGGTGGAAAAAACACTGATACTTCCTCTGATTTTATCCCCGCGAAGCATCTCTAACAAAAATCTGGCAATGGAATAATAAATCAAATAAATTCCCATCAACCGTCCATTTCTCAAATTCTTTTTCTTCATAAGGCAAAATAAAATACCACACAAAAGAAAATTCATAAGCGCCTCTAAAAGCTGCACGGGGAAACGCGGCACCTGACTTAATTGCGGAACAGCCTCATTATACGGAAACTGTATGGCAAAAGGGCCATAGTATTCAATGCCATAACAGCACCCGGAACAAAAGCATCCAATTCTTCCGATACCGTGAACAAATGGAATCAATGGTGCAAACACATCCATATACGGAACATAGGATAAATGATACTGCTTACAGTAACAAAAGATCCCCAAAAAGGCACCAATCAGGCCACCATAAAAAACAAGCCCACCAAACAAATAATTCATTAAAAATAACAGTGTCTGCATGAAATTTTTATCAAAACCAGCCGCAACTGCATCCCATTTCTGTATCAGGCTCGGAAGCCTTGTCAAGCAATACAACAGTTTAGAGCCGATAAGAATACCAATCGCCGCATAGATGGCACCATATAAAACATCCTCCTTGGCCAGACGATAGCGGCCTGCTATTTTTCTTGCTATAACAATGGCTATAAAAAAACCTGCCAAAAAAATTGTGCTATAAGTTGGAATATCTGCAAATCCTAAATGAATTGATGGAAACATTTTCTCCTCCTTAGAAAAAAAGGCTGCTGCCTAAGCAGCAACCTTCTTTATTTTGGTTATATTGTTCTCTTAGTTGTAAGCATCTGACAAGTCGTTCAATGCATTGCTCAAGTCATTTAAACTATCTGCTGCATCATTAACATCACTGCTTACTAAACAGGAACCACCAACGCATCCATAACAAGTATAACTTGTTTTGGTACTGCTGGACTCAACAGCACCACAGATTGAACATCCTACTGCAAAAATAACAGCAAAGATAATACCAATCAAACCACAGACAAAACCAGCCTGACCTTTTGTGCCTCCTGTCTGTTTTTTTGCATTAATACCGAGAACAACTGCTACGATACCTAAAATCAAAGCAATTGCGGCACCAATTACACCAAAGGTAATTCCTCCGATGACAGCGATTACTAAGCTCACAATACCAAGAATGGTAGAAGCTGTTGCTGCTCCGTTTTTCTGTTCCATAAAAATATCCTCCTTCCTCAATTATTTATCCCATAAAACTCCCTATAACAATTTATATTCTACCATACCAATATATTCCAAGCAATAAAAATTTTGACAAAAAAACTACATATTTTACATTTTTTTCATTTACCTTAACTATTTCGCATAAAAATATATATATACAAAAAAGAAGCAGTTTCGGTCAATCCCGTTGCTGCTTCTTTTTCATCCCATTATTAATTTTTATCGTTTCCCGTCACATCATCAACGGCGTCATCCACACCGTCAATTACGTCGTTTACACCGTCAGCAGCATCATCCACGCCGTCTTTTACATCATCCGATAAATCGTTATCATCGTTTTTGTTGTCATCCGTCGCATTTGGCGTTGCTGTGTTATTATTTTCATTCGTTGGCGTCTGTGTCGCTTCATTTGTTGCTTCCGGGGAAGCAGATGGGTCCGTTGCGCTGTTATTTTTATTGCCGCACCCGGTTACCATAGCGGACAAACAAACAACAAGCATTGCAAAAACTACTATTTTTTTCATTGAAATATCCTCACTTTCTACAAATAAATCGTTTCTTACAATGCTATTGTGACCCATTTTATTGTTTTTATTCGTTTGTTTTTATTTGAAAAATTTTTCAATTTCTTCCGGTTTATCGACAATGTAATCGGCACCATGCTCTTCTAAAAAAGTTCTTCCCCGAAATCCCCAGCTCACACCAATGCAGTCCATTTCACTGGCTTTTGCTGTCGCTAAGTCAACATCCGAATCACCAATATAAACAGCATTTTTCTTATCACACCGTAACTCTGCCAATGCCTTATAAACCATATCCGGTGCCGGCTTTTTTCGGATCCCCATTTCTTCCATTTCTCCGAGTGCCACATCCAGCAGATTCGGAAAATAAACCGGCATCAATTCTTTAACCGCAAAATCCGCCTTATTTGATACAACCGCCATTTTCACACCCTTTTTCTTTAAATTTTGAAGAAGCGCAAGAACCCCCGGATACAGTGCTGTTTTGTCATGGCAGTGTTCTGCATAATATTCTTTAAAATCAGAAAGTGCCTGCTCAAACACCGGATTATCCTTACCGGATGGAACCGCACGCTCCATTAACTTTACAATTCCATTTCCCACATACTGACACACCTGCGTAATTGTACAAAGTGGCATTTTATTTTTTTTAAGTGAATAATTCACGGCGTCCGCTAAATCTTCTAATGTATTTAATAACGTTCCATCCAAATCAAAAACTGCTGTCTGATATGTCATATTCTTTCATCCTTTCTGCATTCGCTCCAAATTACGCACATTGTACCACTCTCTTTTGGTTTGTGCAAGTTGACATTTGCCCGGCTAAATGCTAACATAAATGTAATTGTTCAAAATCGATTTTGAGCACTTACATTTGATGTACGAATTTATTTTTGGAGGAAATGACAATTATGAAACTAGACAAATTAGTAGGCGAACGCTTCAAAGAAAAACCAAGCGATTGCGTCGTTGAAAGTCATGCACTGATGATGCGCGGCGGCTATATGAAAGATGTAGCCAAGGGAATTTACTCACAATTTACCCCATTAAAGCGCATTTGCCAGAAAATAGAGGCGATTATCCGTGAGGAAATGGATGCCATTGACGGACAGGAAGTTTTGTTCCCGGTTGCTCTTCCGGCATCTTTGTGGGATGAGTCCGGACGTTACGAAAGTGTCGGCAGTGAGCTTTTACGTTTTACCGACCGCAACGGCTCAAAAATGGTCTTAGGAATGACTCACGAGGAAGCTGCCGTTCAGCTTGTCCGCGATTATGCAAAAAGTTATAACAGTTATCCTTTTATGATTTATCAGATTCAGACTAAATTCCGTGATGAAGCACGTCCACGTGCCGGTTTAATCCGTGTCCGCGAATTTACTATGAAAGATGCTTATTCTTTCCACACTTCACAGGAAGACTTAGAGCGTTATTATCAAATTTGTTATAATGCTTATAACCGCATTTTTGCACGTGCCGGTATCCCGGAAGTAGTTACCGTTGCCTCCGACTCCGGTATGATGGGTGGAAGTCTTTCCCATGAATATATGCTCTTAACACCAATTGGAGAGGATTCGATTGCCATCTGTTCCGATTGTGATTACCGTGCAAATATGGAAGCTGCTGAATCAGTTATTGAAAATACGAAAGATGCAGTCGATGAACCACTGACAAAAGTTCACACACCTAACATTCACACTATTGAAGAAATTTGTGATTTTCTTCATTCTCCATTGGAGAAATCGTGTAAAGCTGTTGTTTACCAGAAAAATATGACAGACGATTTTGTTGTTATTTTCATCCGCGGTGATTTAGATGTCAATGAAACCAAACTGACGAACTATCTCGGCGAAGAAGTTCATCCGGCTGTAATTACAAGTGACTGTGGTCTGAATGCCGGCTATATCGGCCCGGTAAATCTTACCGTAAATGGCAACTACACCGTGCTTTATGACAAATCACTTCAGGGAACAAATAATTTATCCTGTGGTGCCAACGAAGAAGAATATCATTACACGGGACTCTGCATGGAGCGTGATGTTGTCGATGCCGAATATGTGGATTTAGCAAAAATCGTTGATGGCGGCATCTGCCCACACTGTGGTAAAAAGACCATCCACATTTCCCGCGGTATTGAAGTAGGAAACATCTTCCAGCTTGGAACGAAATATACAAAATCCATGAATATGCAGTATTTGGATGCGGATGGCGAATCCCATTATCCAATTATGGGCTGTTATGGTATTGGCGTTGGACGTCTTGCTGCTTCTGTCTGTGAAGCACATCACGATGACTACGGTCCGGTATGGCCGATTACCATTGCCCCATGGCAGGTTCACCTGTGCTGTCTGCGTGCAGACGATGCCGAAGCAAAAGCTTTTGCTGATGAATTATATGCAAGTCTGCAAAAAGAACACATTGAAGTTATTTATGACGACCGAAACGTCCGTCCGGGTGTTATGTTCTCTGACGCTGATTTACTTGGTGTTCCAATCCGTCTTGTAGTCAGCCCAAGAAATATGAAAGAATCCGTTGTTGAGCTCTCAAGCCGTGATAAATCCGTACAGGATAAAGTTGCACTTGCTGATGTTGTACCAGCAGTAAAAGAATTGATTGCTAAGATGACAAAAGAAATTGAATCAAAATAACCAAAAAATGAAGCCGGTCTGCGAAAAAGCGAACCGGCTTTTTTTCATAATAAATTCATTTACTCTCCACGAATCTGTGCTACAAAATACTCCTCTGCTTCTCCCTTTGTCATTTCAAAAGGAATTGCTAATTCACCAAACAAATTATCCTCTGCCATATGCAGATAACGCTCATCACTTGTTGTTGCTTTTTTTCCTTTTTGTAATCTGGCCTGATTTCTCTGATAAGACGTCTTAATCAGTTTAACCCACTGTCTGCTGTCACAGGAACGGAGTGCCTCTTTGTACACCTCTTCCCGCTTCTTATCGTTCTCTACCCAGAGTGTCTCAATTTCGTCCCACTCTTTTAATAATGTCTCTGCTTCTTTTTTCGTCATAACCGGACGTGTTACTACTCTTTTTCCATCCGTTGGTACAAACAGTTTACTGCCCGAAGTATAAATCGGAACCAGCGTATAATACGTGCGCTGTGGGGCACCATCTATGCCATCCATATTTTGAATCGATTCTACCCGGCAGACTCCACTATTCCCATGCACTACATAGTCTCCTATTTCAAACAAGTCTATCCATCCTTTCTGCCGACTGCGCCACGACTATAAGAGGCGCTTATATTTTCCGTCTACACTATTAGTATACCACCTTTTTTCTGTTATCGTAAGATTTTTTTTTAATTTATTAGTGATATTCGTTTGGGATAAGTGTTTAATGGTTGTTTTTTAGGGTCCGTAAATTAATAACAAATGTTTGTGTTTCGTGGGCGCTCCCGCTAAACAAACGCGTAAGGGTATCGGCATGCCAACCACGCATACCAGATACCCACGTGTTTGTACCCACTCATCGCAAATCTTTTCTTGTTAATTTACTGGAATCCTAAAAGATTAGTATCAAACACTTAGCGCAAACTTCCCACATAGAACTAGTTGAGTGTTGGAGGCATTGGGGAAACACAATACTCCCCTCTCTCTTTTACAGAAGTACGTTCGAACAATACAGTTAAAATAGAAAAAAAGAAATTCAATTGGCGAGAGACTATAATGTGAAACATTATCCTGTCTCGAGACAAATGAATTTCTTTTTTCTATTTTTAAACTATATTATTTCGACGCCTTTTACTTAGCATCCGTACACATAAAGCTGATTTCTGCTTCTGCTGCTAATTTACCATCTACTGTTGCAACTGCTTTGCCAATGCCCATCGGTCCTTTGCATTTAATAATTTCTGTCTCTAAGCGCAGACGGTCGCCCGGAATTACCTGCTTTCTGAATTTGGCATTTTTGATTCCGCCAAAGAAGGCAAGTTTCCCTTTGTTTTCCGGAAGGCTTAATACTGCAATCGCGCCAACCTGAGCCAATGCCTCAATGATTAACACACCCGGCATTACCGGCTGCTGTGGAAAATGACCCTGGAAAAATGGCTCGTTCATCGTTACATTTTTATATCCTACCGCTCTTACTCCCGGCTCCATCTCCTCGACGCAGTCAACCAAGAGGAACGGATAACGGTGTGGGATAATCTTTTGAATATCGTTGATATCTAATAACATTTCGTTTTTCCCTTCCGTTTTTTATTCTGCAAATGCCTTGAAAATCAATACAGCATTATGTCCACCAAATCCAAGAGAGTTACTCAGTGCTACATCAACTTTTGTTTCAACTGCCTCTTTCGGACAATCCAAATCACATTCCGGATCCTGATTTACAAGACCAATATTGGCATGTACATAGTTTTCCATAATAGATTTTACACAAGTAATTGCCTCAACACCACCGGCAGCACCAAGCAGATGTCCTACCATGGATTTTGTCGAATTAACTTTACACTGGTAAGCCGCATCTCCCATCGCAAGTTTAATTGCCTTGGTCTCGAATGCATCATTCATGTGTGTGCTGGTTCCGTGTGCATTGATATAATCAATATCTTCCGGTTTGATGCCCGCATCTTTGATTGCAAACTCAATTGCTTTTGCATCGCCGCTTCCGTCGTCAATCGGCGCTGTCAGATGGTGTGCATCACTCGTTGCACCATAACCAACAACTTCTGCGTAAATATGAGCACCACGTGCTTTGGCATGCTCTAATTCTTCAAGAACTAAAATACCAGCACCTTCACCCATAACAAATCCGCCACGGTCTACATCAAACGGAATCGAAGCTCTTTTCGGGTCATCTGTTGTATTCAACGCATTCAATCCGGTAAATCCGGCAACACCAAGCTCGGTAATCGCAGCTTCTGAGCCACCGGCAACCATAACATCTGCCTCACCATACTGGATGGAGCGGAATCCCTCACCGATACAGTGAGTACCTGTTGCACAAGCTGTTACCACGTTGATATTTTTACCTTTTAATCCAAACTGAATTGAAATATTTCCGGCTGCCATATTGGAAATGAGCATCGGAATCATAAGCGGAGCTACACGGTTTGGTCCTTTTGTCAAAATTTTCTCATAATTTTTCTGCACACACTGAAGACTTCCAATTCCACAGCCGACGCTGCATCCTACCATAAATGGATCTTCCTTTTCCATATCCAGTCCACTGTCTTCAAGTGCCTCTTTTGCAGCTACAACCGCATACTGTGCAAAATCTTCCATACGTCGTGCGGATTTTTTATCCATCGCAATCGTCGGATCAAAATCTTTAACCTCTGCAGCCAAATGTGCTTTGTAATCGGTTGTGTCAAACTTCGTAATTGGTCCGATTCCAACGGTTCCTTTTTTTACATTTTCCCAAAAATCTTTTACATTATTTCCGATTGGGGTTACTGCACCCATACCGGTAACTACAACTCGTCTACTCATTCTTTCCTCCATTCATTTTGTTACATCGCAATACCGCCATCGACACACAATACCTGTCCGGTAATGTATTTCGCACGGTCAGATGCTAAAAATACAACTGCTTCCGCTACATCTTCTACCGTACCAAAGGCACCAAGTGGAATCGTTTTACATGCTTCTTCTTTTACCGCATCCGAAAGCTTGTCCGTCATCTCTGTTGCAATAAATCCAGGTGCTACTGCATTTACTGTGATACCACGGGATGACAATTCTTTTGCCGTCGCTTTGGTAAGACCAATTACACCGGCTTTGGAAGCGGAATAATTTGCCTGTCCCATATTTCCGATAATTCCAGAAACCGATGCCATATTGATAATATGCCCCTGACGCTGTTTCATCATCGGACGCGTCACAAATTTAATTCCATTAAAGACTCCGGCAAGATTTGTCTGAATAACATCCTGAAATTCTTCCTCAGACATCTTCATAATCAGATTGTCTCTTGTAATTCCGGCATTATTTACCAAAATATCAATTCTTCCATATTCTTTTACCACGCCGCCGAAAAATTCTTTCGCCTGCTCAAAATTGCTGACATTGCACTGAATGGCCTTCGCTTTACCGCCATCTTTTTCAATCTCAGAAACGACCTCGTCGGCACGCTCTTTGGAACCATTATAATTAACAATTACCACTGCACCTTCGCGGGCAAGCGCTTTTGCAGTTGCTCTTCCGATTCCTCTGCTGGCACCGGTAACGACTGCTATTTTGTCCTGTAATAACATACTGCCTCTCTTTCACAAAGCACTATTTGAGCGCTTCTACAACCTTGTCAATATCTTCCATTGTTGCCACATTATATGTAGTCAGTTCCTTGCCAATGGCTTTGGCTATTTTCTTATTAAATCCTGCCAATGTTCTTCCCGGTCCAATCTCGATAAAGGTATCAACACCGTTTTCTACCATCTTTTCCACTGACTGCTGCCAGCGTACCGAATGGCTGACCTGACTTACAAGACGAGGCATAATGTCTGCCTGCTCTGTAATATAGGAAGCGTCTACATTTGCCACATAAGGAATCTGCGGTTTTTCAATCGTAAGTTCTTTTAATACAGCCTCTAATTTTTCACCGGCTCCTGTAAGAAGGCTTGAGTGAAATGGTCCGCTTACGTTTAAAAGAACAGCTCTTTTTGCTCCGGCTTCTTTTAATTTGTCTGCTGCCTGTTTTACCTGTTCAGTCTCTCCGGAAATTACAATCTGTCCCGGACAGTTATAGTTTGCAACCTGAACTTTATCAAACTCTTCAATATTTTTATCAATCTCTGCGGCATCCATACCAAGAATTGCTGCCATACCGCCTTTTCCGGCAGGCACTTCTTCCTGCATGAAAATACCACGTTTACGAACTGCTTTTGCAGCATCTACAAAATTCATAGAACCTACTGCTACTAACGCACAGTATTCACCAAGGCTAAGTCCGGCTGCCACATCCGCCTTTACACCTCTGGTTTTCAATTCTTCCATAATTGCCACACTGGTTGTAAGAAGACATACCTGCGTAAATTCTGTAATATTAATGTCGTTATTTTCTTCAAAGCAAAGTGCTTTCAAGTCCAAATCAACTGCCTTAGATGCTTGTTCAAACACATCTTTTGCCACTGCTGAATTTTCATAAACATTTTGTCCCATTCCTACCACCTGTGCTCCCTGTCCGGGGAAGACAAATGCAATTTTACCCATAGTTCTATCCTAGCCTTTCTTTCGTCATTCTCTCATCATTGGTGCATATACATTGCACTCTAAAACATTGACACCAAGAGAAGCGGACTATGTCAAACTTTCTTGGTGTCAATCTTGACCTGTTTATCAGGTTATGTGCAATTGTTTTACTCTACACCTTTGCTCTTTAAGAAATTAATTACGTCGCCTACTGTGTTGATGCTTTCCAAATCATCCGTAGGAATCTCAACATCATACTCCTCTTCAAGAGCCATGATCAATTCATAGAGATCAAGAGAATCTGCTCCCAAATCATCTTTGAAAGAAGATGCTTCTGTGATGCTGTCTGCATCTACGCTCAACTGATCTGCGATAAGTTCCTGCATTTTTTCTAACATAATACGATTTCTCCTTTTTACTTAAATTCTTTTTATTCGTTCAAAATTATACTTTGAATCACCATGTATTGTAGCGTATCCACATACGTTTGTCAAGATTTTTCCATTTATATAAACTGGAGTGTAAAACAAACCACTGCCGCCAAGGTAAGCAGCACATAAAAAACGATTGCTTTCTTCCTCTCCGGATAGGCTTTCAGGGCATTTAAAACAAACAGCACAATAACAATTCCAAGTTCCGTTTTTAACATCCAGCCCTTATTCATCCCCATGCCCACATCGATAATGATAAAGATTAACAATATGGCAGTCAGTATACTTTGTAAAATCATGAGCACTTTTTCTTTCTGTTTCATAAGTTCCCATGCGCCTGCCATATCCTGCGAAAATTTTCTATCTGCCATTTATTTCTCCTTTCTTATTGAAACTGCCTGCATCCACTTTACTGTAAATGCAGGCAGTTCGAAAATAGTATACAAAATAGTATATTGTAAACAAAATAAAGGAAGCTTCGAAAGGGACTTGAACCCTCGACCCCTTCATTACGAGTGAAGTGCTCTACCGACTGAGCTATCGAAGCACACGGTGTATAACCGACAGAATATATAATACACATTCCTAATTTTTTTGTCAAGTAATTCATTCATACTTTTGGTTATTTTTTTCAAATAAGCAGCAACACCATCAGCACATAAAAGGCAGGTCCTGCCCCTCATGCACCGGTGGTGCTCTCCTAATCATAATACCTTACATTACTTAGTAAGCAGCATCATAATCTCATTGCTTCGATTAATAAACTCTGTCATCTTATCTGCCTGCAGTGGCTGATGGCTAATCATTGCTAAGTCATAAAGCTGTTTGCAGAACATATCGCTGTGCTCGCCATCTTTGTTCGCCAGCAGATACTGAACCAAATCGTTGTTTGCATTCAGAACAAGCGTCTGTCCGACATCTGGCAGTTCCATGCCTCCCATGCCATTTGCGGAATACATCTTCATCATATCCTGCATTCTTCTGGCCTCTTCAGACAAGGTAATCATAGAAGAAACTTTATCATTTTTCAATTTTTCTACTTTAACCTCTAACTGGTCTTTTCCTGTTGCTTTGCGGAACAACTCTTTCAAAGTCTCGGTATCTTCTTTCAGTTTTTCCTCATCGCCTTCTTCTTTGAAAGCATCCGTCAAATCTGCATCAATTCTCTGGAATTTCACATCATCATCGCCGGCTTCCAATGCCGATACAAATGGCTGGTCAATATTATGAAGAAGAACAACCGCATTCATATCCTGCTCACGGAACATCTTCACATACTGGCTCTGCTGCTGCAAATCGGTAACATAGTAAACAATCTTCTTTGGTGCCTCTGTCTCTTCTGAAGATTTCTCATCCTCTTTGCCCTCTTCGACCACTTCTGCCTCTACTTCCGGCTCCGGAATTGTCTCTAAATACTCTTTTAATGTGCTGTATTTGTCGTCTAAGTCTTTGAACAAAACATAATCTTTAATTTTCTCTTTGAACTTCTCATCCTTCAAGCAGCCAAATTTGATAAATGGACTGATATCATCCCAGTATTTTTCATAAGATTCACGGTCTGTCTTGCACATACCAGTTAACTTATCAGCAACTTTCTTTGTGATGTAATCAGAAATTTTCTTCACGAATCCATCGTTCTGAAGAGCACTTCTTGATACGTTCAGTGGAAGGTCAGGACAATCGATCACACCTTTTAATAACATTAAGAATTCAGGAATGACTTCTTTGATGTTATCTGCGATGAACACCTGATTGTTATATAACTTAATGGTTCCCTCAATAGAATCGTATTCTGTATTGATCTTCGGGAAGTATAAAATTCCTTTTAAGTTGAACGGATAGTCCATGTTCAGGTGGATCCAGAACAGAGGCTCTTTGTAGTCTAAGAATACTTTGCGGTAAAATTCCTTGTATTCTTCGTCTGTGCAGTCTTTTGGATTCTTTGCCCACAATGGGTTGGTATCGTTCAATGGAACCGGACGTTTTACAATTTTTAATTTTTCTTTTGCAGGGGAAACTTCAACGACTTCTTTTTCACCGTTTTCATTTTCTTTTTCCTCTGTTTTTGCTTCCTCGTGGATTTCTTCCACAACGGTATCAGTATCTAACTTATCTGCTGCATCGATGGTTTCATATTCTGTCTCAGCATTTGCCTTAGATAAGAAGATTGGGGTTGGCATGAAAGAGCAGTACTTCTCGATGACTTCTCTTGCACGGTATTCGTTTGCAAATTCGAGACAGTCTTCATTCAGGTATAAAGTGATCTCAGTACCGACACCTTCTTTTGTGCCGTCTGTCATATCGAATTCTGTGCCTCCGTCACATGCCCAGTGGACAGGTGTGGCATCTTTTTTATAAGATAAAGTATCGATCGTCACCTGATCCGCTACCATGAATGCAGAGTAGAAACCAAGTCCGAAATGACCGATGATCTGATCGTCGTTTGCCTTGTCTTTGTATTTTTCGATGAAATCAGTAGCACCGGAAAATGCAATCTGGTTGATATATTCCTCTACTTCATCAGATGTCATACCAAGACCATTATCAATGAATTTTAACGTTTTTTCGTCCGGGTTTACAATAACCTGAATCTGTGGTTTGTAATCAGCAGGTAATTCGTACTCGCCCATCATATCCAGTTTTTTTAATTTTGTGATGGCATCGCAGCCATTACTGATCAATTCACGATAGAAGATATCGTGATCGGAATATAACCATTTCTTGATGATCGGGAAAAGGTTATCACTGTTGATTGAAAGATTTCCATGTTTCTCAGCCATAATATAACACTCCTTTTTCTATCCATAAGTAAAACTAATTATTTTATACTCTGTTATAAAATGCACTTATCAAATATCTGAATCATTGCATTTCAACTTATATCTAGGATTTTATAACCCTTGTCTGCAAAAGTCAATAGAAAATTAGCACTCTTTTTAAATGAGTGCTAACAATGAACAGGCGAAAGCAGAAAAATAAGGTGTTTACAGAATATATAAAAACTTTATAAACTTAATTGAAGTTCATGGTATAATAACCACAAGAGAACGGAGGATAACATGATAGTTTTAAAAGCGGATAAAGAATTGAATTTAACTTTTCAGAAATTGATCAAAATGATGGATGCGCCGGTGGAGTGGAACGGCATGTTTTTTGTGGTCGGAGATTATCTGATCCTGCAGGGCAGTGTGCGTTCACTTTTTTTCAACTTTGACACGAAGCTTGTGGTGACGAATATTATCGAGCTGAAGGCAGAGGAGCAGATGATCGCTGCCGTGGAGCAGCACCCAAATGTGAGGGATATTTTGAATATGGTGCTTTATGCGTTTGGAAAGTGGGGAAATATCAAGGGACTCCGTGTGGACAAAGATTATGTGCAGCTGAACCGGTTGTTTGCGCAGATCCTTGGGGAATTTCAGGTGGAATCGCAGTATGGACCGGAACATTTCCGCTTCTATAAAAATAAAATCCGTCTGACCTATGAGGACGTGATCGAGGCAGTGCTGTCAGATGAACCCGAGGAGGTTTTACTGCCGGAGGAAGAGGAGCCGCAGGG
>ENA-OPEE01001021-OPEE01001021.1-human-gut-metagenome-genome-assembly--contig:-NODE-1021-length-21431-cov-2.874766_pt1 | contig 21431 bp, 17 predicted proteins | sample MGYA00241263_ERZ501506 | MGnify/ENA primary metagenome ERZ501506 (study PRJEB25962, sample SAMEA2042626) | human gut metagenome | biome: human gut; feature: human-associated habitat; material: faeces...
AGCAGGATTGTGGATTCCCAGTTTTCCGGCTGATAATGATAGAATCCAGCCGCTTCATAGACCAATGGCAGCAAGTCAGTTTCATTTTTGCAGGATTCCTCTGGAAAGCCACTGTAAACGCCAAACCCACTGTAAGAGAGAATATGTGCATCGGCATGCAGCAGCTTTGCAGTCTGAGCAGCATAACTTTTTGCAGCGTGTTCCGTTGCAATGGAAAAGGCATCCTCTGGGCTGGCAGCATCAATGCCGTATCCGCAGGTGATGGAATCGCCGATAAAGGCGAGATGATGCGGAGCAGGTGGCAGTGGGGAACACGTTCCACCGTCACAGGTGAGGGCAGAAACACCAAGAATACCATAGTGTGGTTCAGACAGTTTGCAAATTTGAATTTGCTGGGCAGATTCTGACGGGCAGGGAATCGAAATGATTTTGGTTTCATCCGTGCAGACGAAATCCATCACCATTTTTTCCTGCAAAAAGACTGCAACTCGAACCGAACCAATTGCTCGCAGCGAAACCGTTACCGTTGTGGCAGTTGTCGTACAAGAAATAGTTGCATTACTCAGTGCAAGCCAAAGCGTGTCCGTTTCTGGAGCGTAACGTGTGCCGGGGGAACAGGTGACAGCAGAACGAATTGGTTTCATAGAAAAACTCCAATCATAACAATCTTACAAAAATAGTTGCAGGGAATACGCTTATAGGTTCTTCCAGACATTCCGTTTCAGTGCCAGCAAATCCAGCACATCAATGACAGCATCTTTTTGATAATCGGCAGCTGTACCCTGTGCTTTGGTCAGAGTTGCCTTTTGAATCAGATACTTTTGCAGCAAGACAACATCCGCTGTGTTGACGCTGCCATCTTGATTGATGTCGCCGAGCAGAATTTCCGGTGATGTTCCGCCATCCAGCGGATAGCTTTTCAAATCTGGCAGTTCGTCCAAGGTGATGCAGTATTCACTGTTGTAGATTTCTTTCAGGTTTTCCGCGGGGTTGTTCTGTTCGCTGGTCAGGTAGTTCATATACCATGGGCAGAAATACAGCCAGGAAGCCTTGTCTTTCAGCAGGTTTTCCAAGGATGGAATGGTATCGTTTTCCGCCATGGTGACCATTTTTTCACCGTCGGTGCTCTGTACCAAGCTGTAAAAGGTAGAGGAAATGGAGCTGAGGTTTGGCTGTCCGTCCGCAGCGTTGTATTTATCATAGCCCACAATATCTACAACATCATCGCCCGGATACCAATCTGGGGAGGTGGAGTAGGTGTAACTATTCCAAACCCAGATTAAGTTGTCCAAGCCGTAAACATTGGTCAGCTGGTCGTAGAGCAGGCGATACAACTGTTTGCAGGGTTCTGCACCCTCTGCACCCCACCAGAACCATGCACCTTCTGCCTCGTGGAGCGGCCGCCAGAGGACAGGAACATCTGCATCTTTTAGCTTTTTCAGTTGCTTTGCGATTTCTGCAATGTCTGCCATAATGACATCGTGTTCCCAAGTGCCTTCTTGCAGAGCGTTGGTAATACTGAACGTGGTGGAATCTGCACTGGCAGACGGCACATAGAATGCCCGTTCTGTACCGCCCTTTTCAGATGGCACTCTCCAGTGCCAAACAATCGTTGCAATACCCTTGTATTCGTTGACCCATTGGACGGCACGTTCTGCGGCATTGTCATCCCAGGTTGCCCCATCGAAATAATTCAGGAAGTCGATGCCCCGAATGGCACACATTTTTCCGGTAGTCTTTTCCAGATATTCAAATTCTGCTTCGTTGTCCTTGATGAAATTGGTCGGGTCTGCATAGAGGTTGTAGTTGTGAGAACCGCAGTATTCCTGCTGACCGGAGATAATATGTTTGCCGTACTGGTCGCAGAGATACTGATAAAGCCGTTTGGTGCTGTCAGAGGCATTCGGGTTGGAGAGCTGTCGGGTTGGCTGGAGGTTGGTCAGGGATTCCGATGCAGGAGCAATTTCCAGATAGTCGAACATCGTATAGCCCCAGTATGCCCGAAATGTGATGGTATTTTTTCCGGCTTGCAGCATGACCACACCGCCGGAAGTTTCTTCAAAGGTCAGGTTGTGGGAGAAGCTGACTTCACCCTGATTGACGCCATTGACATCCAAATATTGTACTTTTTTGTTGGGGTCGTATGGTTCGCAGTAGCAGACGGTTAATTCATACAGACCGTCTTCCGGAACGGTAACTTCCAGGCTGACAGTCGTTCCTTTTTGGTCAAGATAGGAAAATCCACCGCCGGAAGCGTTGGTCAGGTCGTAATCTTCACCGCTGCCGTCTTCTTCGGTGTTGCCCTTCCAAGTTTCCTGATAGATTTTTCCGCCGCTGGTCGTACCGTTTTCAAATTCATAGCGAATGGGTGCTGTGGATGCAGTTTCTGCTGCAACAGTTGGAACAGCAGGAATTCCAGCGAGTGTGCAAGAGCCTGCCAAGAGCATGGCAGCAATGCGGGAGGAATGTGAAAATGACATAAAAAAAGCCCCTTTCAATTTGTAGAGTGGTAAAATGGTTGTGGAAAAAACGAAGATTGGTTGTTCATATTATACAATTTTTATCGTGGAAAGTCAATATGGATTCCTGCACAAAACTTACCTACAAGTTGCATTGAAAAATCCTCCTGAAAGTGTTGTAGAATGCAAAGAAATGATGTATAATAAACCTAATGAGTATAAATTGATGGAAACTGACTCTAAATCTGTGAATTCTGGTATGATGTCACCATTTCCGACATGCAAAACGTTCAGGAATTGAACAGGAAGATATCAAGGAGATATTGTTTTATGAAATTCAATTTATCGAAAGAAGATTATTTGTTTTTAATAAGAAATTCTGAAAAAGAATTGTCAGATTCTATAAGCGACACAAGTGAACAAATAAATGGTAATATTTTATTTTCTGTTGCAGATGCTGGCAATCTTTTGAATCTAATCGCTGATGCTGTTTTCTTATATGGCATGGATGATGAGTATGCTCCAACTGAAATTGGAAAGCGACTATATCACATTTATGATGAAATTTTATATCAAGAGTGTCGACAAGAGGAAAAGGAGAAAAGCAATGACAGCGAATGGAAGTGAATTGTTTTATTGGCATACCAATAAAGAATGGTATAAAATCAACATTGAAGAGGGTTATTGTGAGTTAACCGAAAAAGCACCTCCAGAAGCTGTCGAAAGTTTTAAAGATTGGAATAAAATAACAAAACTTGGAAGAATAAAAGAGGAAAAGAATAAATCTTAAAGACTTACACTACCGAAAAGTTTGTCGCCGAATTAAAGACTTGTGAAGACGTAGAAACAAAAATCGCAGAACTATATGAGAATGTCACCATCACTGCAAATTGTTTTGAGATTATTTTTAAAGTAATTGATGAAAGTCCTCACTTGCTGCACAAAAAAGCCGTTTCAGCTGCCGAAGCGTAGCCGAAACGGTTTTTCTTTTGAGATTAAGAGGCAAGTGCAGGGGCTTCTTTTTTCATCAACTTCCATTCGATGAAAATCATAATTACAGTGACCGCAGCAGACAGGAAATCTGCAATTGGCCCTGCAAATAAAATGCCATCAATCCCCATAAACAACGGCAGAATCAACAGCGGCGGCAGGAAAAACAAAATCTGTCGAGTGAGCGAAAGAAATGCACCCTTGACCGCCTTGCCGATGGCAGTGAAAAAGGTCGTGGAAATCGGCTGCAAAAAGTCGATGAATGTGAAGAACAGGAATATGCGGAAGAACCGGACGCCAAATTGATAATACTGGTCGCTGCCATCTCCGAACAGGGAGAGAATCGGTTTCGGAAAGAGTTCAAACAGGAAAAATGCAACCACGCATAAAATACCGCCCGTAATCACAGCAATGCGGTAAGCACTCCAAACACGGTCATATTTTTTTGCCCCATAGTTGAAGCTGACAATCGGTTGAATGCCTTGCCCCAGTCCGATGACAACAGAAAAAATAATCTGATAAACTTTCATGATAATGCCAGCACTGGCAAGCGGGATGGCATCGCCATAAACCGACAGAGAACCATAGTGTTCCAGCATATTATTCAGGATAATCTGTACAATCATGATGGCAACTTGATTCAGGAACGAAGCCATGCCGATGGCAGCAATTTTCCGAGCATGGGAGAAATGCGGAATAAAATGTTTCAGTTGTAGGTCTGTTTTCCGGTAGCGGAGCAGGTAAACAAAAACAATCAAGGCAGAAACAACTTGTCCGATAACAGTTGCGTAAGCAGCTCCAGCCATGCCCCAATCCAAACCCAATACAAAAATGGCGTCTAAAATGGTGTTGATAATCGCACCAGCTAAATTACAGACCATGGTCATTGTTGGGCTGCCGTCTGCACGAATCAAATGACCGCCGCCAGCGGTGATAATCAGTAGCGGAAATCCAAAGGCAGTAATGCGAACATATTCTTCTGCGTAGGGCATGACGTTGTCCGGAGCACCGAATAGCCGAAGCAGCGGATTCAGGAAAATCAGGCTGACGGCTGCCAGCAGAACGCCGCTGATGACCAGCATGGAAAAGGCATTGCCGAATGCATAAGCAGCATCTTCTTTTTCACCAGCTCCCATTTTCAAATTGAAACAGGCAGCACCGCCAATTCCGAATAACAATGCCAAAGCAATACAGGAGGTGGAAAGCGGAAAGGCAACATTCGTGGCAGCGTTGCCGAGCATACCAACGGCTTGCCCGATGAAAAGTTGGTCAACAATGTTATAGAGTGCACCAACCAACATGGAAATAATGCTGGGAATTGAGAATTTGAGCATCAATTTGGTGACAGATTCGCTGCCAAGCGGATTGGAAGCGACAGTTGTAGACATAAAAAAACTCCTTTCGGGTGGTAAAAATAAAATCTCCGCAGGGAAGCAGCGGACAAAAGCTAAAAATAAGGCAATTTTGTTGAACCGGATGCAATCGCTTTTCTAGAGCGGTTGAAAACGACGGCATCCGGTTTTTGAATGTGGAAACTGCAAGGATTATTGTTTTTCTGGTGGAATCATGGTCAGAGAAATTCTGCCCCGTTTTCCATCTACCTCCAAAACCCACACTTTCACGACTTCGCCCACCTGTACGACTTCCATGGGGTGCTTGATGTAGTGCTTGCAGATTTTAGAGATGTGCACGAGTCCGTCTTCATGAACGCCGATATCTACAAAACAACCGAAATCAGTAATATTGCGAACCGTTCCCATCAGTTCCATACCCGGTTTGAGGTCTTTTAGTTCCATAATATCACCGCTCCGCAGCAGCGGCGGTGGCAGGGATTCTCTCGGATCTCTGCCCGGCTTGGAGAGCTCCTGTAAAATATCGTTCATGGTTGGAACACCAACGCCAGCTTGCTTTGCCAAAGCATCCAGCCCGTAGCGGTCTGCCGCAGCGAGAATTTCCGGATGTGTTTGCGGTGTCATCGCAGACAGCGAGAATCCGCAGGCGTTCAGAATCGCTTCCGCAGCTGCATAGCTTTCCGGATGGACTGCCGTTTGGTCTAATGGGTTAGCAGCGTTCGGGATTCGCAGAAATCCGGCACACTGTTCAAACGTCTTTGCTCCCAACTTGGAAACTTTTTTCAGCTGCTTTCGGTCGGTAAATGCTCCGTTTTCTGTCCGGTAGGCAACAATATTTTTTGCAATGGTGCTGTTAATACCAGCAACGTGTGAGAGCAGGGAGAATGATGCGGTATTCAAGTCCACACCAACGCCATTGACACAATCTTCTACCACACCATCGAGTGCAGCAGTCAATTCTTTTTTCGGCATATCGTGTTGATATTGCCCCACGCCAATAGCTTGCGGGTCAATCTTGACGAGTTCCGCCAGCGGGTCTTGTAATCGCCGTGCGATAGAAACGGCACTTCGCAGGGAAACATCATATTCCGGAAATTCTTCTGCTGCCAGTTTCGAGGCAGAATAAACGGATGCCCCCGCCTCCGAAACGACCATATAGGCAGCCGGATAAGGGAGTGTTTTCAGCAGGGCAGCCACAACCGATTCTGCTTCCCGAGAGGCAGTGCCGTTTCCGATGGCAACCGCTGTAACGTGATGTTTTTGCAACAGTTCCAGAATGATTTTTTTGCCCTGTTCCATGCGAGTTCCTTCGCCGACGGTGATATGTGCAACGCCAGTATCTAATACTGCACCTGTTTCGTCAACGACTGCCAACTTGCAGCCTGTGCGATAACCGGGGTCAACGCCTAAAACGATTTGATTTTTGAGTGGTGCTGCCAGCAGCAATTGCCGGAGATTGGCGGCAAATAACTGAATGGCAGCAGTGTCAGCAGTTTCCGTCAGGTTCTTGCGAATTTCCCGTTCCACTGCCGGAAATAATAGTCGTTGAAAGGCATCTTCTGCCGCAGTCTGTACCAGCTTCGCTGCCGGACTGTCATTGTGAACATATTTCCGCACGACAACCGCAGCTCCTTTCCCCTCTGGGAGAGAGAGAGTCACTTTCAGGGCGTTTTCCTGTTCACCACGATTGATGGCAAGAATGCGGTGTCCCTGTAGTTTTTCAATCGGTGCTTGGAAATCATAATAATTGCGGTATGGCGTTTCTGCCTCTTCATCGACTGCACGGGCAGACAGCGTTCCGCTGAGCATAGTAAATTGCCGCATCTGTTTCCGCAAAGCGGCATCGTTTGCCATTTCTTCCGCTAAAATATCCATAGCTCCTTGCAGAGCAGCTGCTACATCTGGCACATCCTGTTCTGGTTGGACAAATGGTTTTGCAGCTTCTTCCGGAACGGTTTCCCACTTCTGTTCCGCCAGAATGCGAGCCAGCGGTTCTAGTCCACGGGCAATCGCTGCGGAGGCTCTGGTTTTCCGCTTGGGGCGGTAGGGGAGATAGAGGTCTTCCACTTCAATGAGCGTTTTTGCAGCTTGAATCTGCTGTTCCAGTTCTGGGTTCAGCTTGTCCTGTGCAGCGATAGCGGAGCAGATTTCCGTTTTTCGCTGTTGGAGTTTACGGAGATATTGCAGTCGGTCGTTCAGTTGTCGGAGCAGCTGGTCATCCAGAGAGCCTGTTTTTTCTTTTCGATAACGGGCAATGAATGGGATGGTTTTTCCATCGTCCAGCAGGTCAATGGTGCTTTGAACCTGTTCTTTTCGCAGGTGAAATTCCGTTGCCAGTTGATTGATGATTTCCAAAAAATCGCCTCCTAATTGCAATGGTTGAGGAAAAATTGTTTGCATCGTATCCTTTTTATTATAGCACACAACGGAAGAAAATGCAACAAAAAAACCGACCCTCAACGAAGAGAGTCGGTTTTTCAATTTATAAAAACGGTATCACAAAACACTTTGGAGGGCGTGTATGCAGATGACCGTAGAATCTTTTACAGCAATCATATGGCAAAAATTGCCGAACAGTTATCGAATTTCCAGCCGTCTGTTTGCTGGTACTTTTGGCTGTTTTTTCGGCAGAACCATATAGAGAATGCCGTTTTTGTATTCTGCTTCAATTTGGTCAGCATCAATGCCGGAAATATCGAACCGCCGCTGGTAAGAACCATAGGAGCGTTCCCGACAGATGTAGTGTTCCTTGGATTTGTCAACCTGTTCTTGCTGATGAACAGCGGACAGTGTCAGCGTATCGCCGTTGACATCCAGTTGAATTTCGCCCTTTTCAAAGCCGGGCAATTCAGCTTCCATGATGAACTTGTCATCTTCTTCTCGAATGTCTGTTTTGAAACTGCGGACAGTTTCTTTGCTGACAAAACGGTCATCAAAATCAGAAAATGGGTCTAAAAGGGAAAACGGATCTCGTTCAAATGCGGTCAAGCCATACATAGTAATTCCTCCTCATGTTTGTGAATCAGTAAGTCGATTTATTTGATTTCCAGCCGCTTGCTGGTCGGCGTTTCTGGCTGCTGTTTCGGCAGAGTTACATACAGAATGCCGTTCTTGTATTCGGCATCCAGCTTTTCTGCATCAATGCCAGTCAAGTCGAAACTTCTCTGGTAAGACACTTCAGAGCGTTCCTTGCGGATGTAATGCTTCTTGTCGTCCTTGTCCTCGGAATCAGTGTGATGTTCTGCGGACAGTTTCAAGCAATCGCCTTGCACATCAAGGTGAATTTCGTCTTTCTCGAATCCCGGCAACTCGGCTTCCATCACAAACTTGTCGCCCTCATCCCGAACGTCAACCTTGCAGGTGCTCCAGCCAGTTCCAGCGAAAAAGTCGTTTTCAAAATCATGAAATGCATTCAGTAAATCAAAATGCTTCTTTTCAAACGGTGTCATGGTATACATAAAAATGCCTCCTCAAAAAAGCAGATGGCTCTGCGTTCAAATTCCTGTGGTTTTCTGATTCGTTCTTGCGAATCTTACTAACATTTCCGATACCTTCTCATGGGGCTCATTCCTTTCTTTCATTGTCTATAGGATACTGCCACTATATGAAAACTGTGTCACACAATTGTGAAAATTAGATGAAATTTAGCACTCAATAGAAAAGAGCGCTAACAAGTGCAAATAGAGAGTGCTAATGTCAAAGCAGGATCTCATTGCAAGGTACAGAAACAGAAAAACAGCGTTTTCCCCGAAGAGAAAACGCTGTTGGATACGAGTGATTTTAGGTTGATGTTGTGATTAGTCGACGCTGAGGATCCAATTTTTCAAGCTTGAGAGATCAATTACATTGATGACACCGTCGCTATTGGAATCTGCTGGCTTTGCCTGTTCAGCGGTCAAAGTTTCTTTGCGAATCAGATACTTTTGCAGCAGAACAACGTCCTGAACATTGACATTTCCGTCCAGATTCACATCACCCAGCCGGAATGTAGGTTCTGTTGTGGTCGTGGTTTCTGCCGGTGTTGTAACAGTTGTTGTGGTTGTGGTTTCAGCTGATGTTGTGTCAGTTGTTGTAGTGGTTGTAACCTTTGGTTCTACATTGTCCACGATGGAATAATACGCCGGCTTTGCCTGGAAGTTTTCATCGAATAGCAGCGGAACTCTGGTTGCACGCCAGCTCTGGTCGTCGGTAACGCCCCAGACAACAACAGCAGAAATGTTGTTTGCATAGTCGGTGTAAATATCGAAGATGTCGCTATACAGCTGAGCCTGCTTTTCCAGACCTGCTTCAGAGGTATCCGAAGTGGTGATATCCAATTCTGTTACCTGAATATCCAGACCAGTGGAAGCGAACTTGTCGATTGCCTTGCGATAAGTGGAAGCGGTCGGGAAACCAACATCCAAGTGGGACTGCATGCCGATACCATCGATCAAGCCCTTTTCTTTCAGTTCCATTGCCATGTTGTAGATAGCAGTGGTTTTGCCTGGCATGTATTCGTTGAAGTCGTTGTAATAGAGTTTGCAGTTCTTCGGAGCATATTTTCTTGCATACTGGAATGCATATTCAATGAATGAGTTGTCGCCGAAAATCCGAACCCATGCAGAACTGTTGGAATCTTCAGACTTGCTGGAGCCAGCCTTTCGAGGATTACCATCATCCAGCCATGCTTCGTTTACAACGTCCCAGGCATAAAATTCAACATCCGGATACTGTGTTGCCAGACCTTCCATGACGTTCTTGATGTAGTTTTCCATTCTCTTGAGCATGGTGTCCTTGTCGACCCAGTCGCCATCATCAGAGAAGTTTTCCTTGAAGAACCAGTCTGGTGTCTGGCTGTGCCATACGAGGGTATGACCACGAACCGGAATCTTATTTTTTCCGCAGTATTTCAGAAGGGCATCTGCCTGTGCGAAGTTGACCTGCGGATTTGTGTTGTCACCGCTTGCCTGCGAAGCAGCCTGATCCAATACATAATCTGGCTTCAATTCGTTGCCGAATGTAATGCTTTCATTGAAGTGCTTTTCTACCAGATCCATGAAGGACGGAGAAGCCAGGTTGGAAGCCATAATCGCAGTACCGATTTTGAAGTAGCCATTGTAAACATCCTTGATAGAGGCAATGTCGTCCTGAATCGGAATGATCGGGGCTTCTGCAAGGGTGAAGTCGTCAATATACAGTTTGGATATATCATTGCATTCAAAGTAAACATAGACCTTAGAAACTTCACTGGTAAAGCTGAACTTGATGTTGGAAAATTCCACCCAGTCGCCGTTAGAAGTTTCGGTTGCCAGATTGCTGTAATGCCGTTCACCGGCAGCATCGGTGTATTCCAGACTCAGCTTAATGCTGTTGTACCATTCTGGCTTTGCAAACGCACTGACGGTGTATTCCTTGTTTGGTTCGCAGATGTCATCCAGCAAAAGCTGCGGGCCATGCCAGCCTTTGCTGCGGTCGGATACCATCATGGAAGAAGAGCCGCTGTGTGCCTGGCTATCGGTGATGGAAATGGATTCGACACCACCTCTTCCGGTAAACGGTAACGATGCACTGCTGTCCTCAAAATCCGAGCTGTAAATAATTGCACCGGTTTCGGCATCGGCTGCGGTTACGGTTGCAAATGGAATGGATGTGCTGAGCAGCACAGCACCCAGCAGCCCCGCAAGAACCTTTTTGGCTGTGTGTTGTTTCATAAATGTAAACCTCCCTAAATAGAACAAGAACGTTTCTTGATAGAAAGCAAAGTGATGTTGCTTTCTAAAAAACCAGATGGATTTAGTATACCATATTTTTTCTGAAATGTAAATGCTTTTGGTGTGGAAAGCTTGTATTTTTGTTGAAATTTACTACAACCCAGATGAAAAATATAGCAAGTTGTACAAATGCAGAAACAGAGTCACGCTTTTGAAAAACGGGGCATATGTTGCAGTAAGGGGCGGTCTGGAGGAAAGCAGAGCCGTTCCCAAACGATGGAAAAAAGTGAGGGGTTATTGATGCAATGGAATCATCAGGGAATGGAGTTGGAGTTCCAGCCAGAAATGGCATGGGATCACTTCCATTTATTTGAAGACACACCGCAGCCACCGGAACAAACTGGCATGCGGACACCACTGCCAGAGGAAACGCCAATTGGTATGGCATATGTACCTTATCAGCAGTGGGATACGACTTTTTCAGCGGAGGAAGGATTTCCGAAGGGAACGATTTTCCCGCAGCTGTACAAACCATTTTGTCCGGGAGGTGAACGGCATGCGTGAACAGGAATTGCTGTTGCGGAGTTTACAGCAGTGTGATTTTACGCTGTATGAGTTGCAGTTGTATCTGGATACGCATCCGAACTGCAAACGGGCGATGGAACAGTACCGGAAACATCTGGAGATGAAGCAGAAAGCCGAGAAGATGTATGTGGAAAAGTATGGTCCGATTCGTCCGAGCCAGTCCAACACAACAGAGCGTTGGAACTGGGTGGATGCACCGTGGCCGTGGGAAAAGGAGGCAAACTGCGATGTGGACGTATGAGAAGAAACTGCAATATCCGGTAAACATTAAAACGCCAAATCCTCGGCTTGCAAAGTTTATTATTTCCCAGCTGGGCGGGCCAGACGGAGAACTTGCTGCTTCGCTGCGATATATGCACCAGCGATATGGCATGAAAAACAATCAGGTCAAGGGGATTCTAACCGACATTGCAACGGAAGAACTGGCACATGTGGAAATGGTATCGGCGATTTTATACCAGCTGACCCGTGACATGACACCGGAACAGATTCTGCAAGACGGCTATGCAGAATATTTTGTAGACCATACTGCTGGCATTTATCCGCAGGGGGCATCTGGTATGCCGTTTACGGCTGCCTATTTCCAGTCAAAGGGCGACCCGATTACAGACCTGACGGAAGACCTTGCAGCGGAACAAAAGGCACGCAGCACGTATGAAAATATTTTACGTCTGTGTGATGACCCAGACGTTCGAGAGCCGATTAAATTTCTCCGGCAGCGGGAAATCGTGCATTTTCAGCGGTTTGGAGAGGCAATGCGAATGGTACAGGATGAGTTAAATTCTAAGAACTTTTATTGCTGCAATCCGGCATTTGACAAAGGCTGTGGAAAGCAGCAGAAGCGTTCCGGAAAATAACACGCTGCAAAACAGAACTGCCCGTGCACGAGAGGGTGCATCGGGCAGTTTTGTTTTGCCTTGTAGAAAGTATTATTCGCCGTAGTAAGAGAACAGCTGACACGGAATCATGCCATTGTAAAGCTTTCTTCGTTTGGTTGCTGGTTTGCCGAAGAAGGATTCAAAGTTCGCATCTGGAGAAATCACATAGCAGGGATACTGCTTGTTTGCCGGAAAGACACTGCCCATAATCTGATAGAGCGATTCCGCAGCCTGTACATCTAAAAGCCGTTCACCGTATGGCGGATTGCAAATAATAATCTGTTCCGGAACGGCGGTAAAATCTGCAATATCCTGCTGCATCACATGAATCCGTGTTTTTACGCCAGCTTTGCGAATGTTTTCTTCAGAGAGCCGAATCGCTTCTGGATCGCAGTCAAAACCGTATGCTTCAAAGGTGGTATCTCGTCGAATGGCAGCAATTGCCTCTGCACGAGCATTTGCCCAGACAGATGCCGGAATACAATCCCAGCGTTCCGCTGCAAAGTGGCGGTGCAAGCCCGGAGCAATGTGCATGGCTTTGAACGCTGCCTCAATCAACAGCGTACCGCTGCCGCAGAACGGGTCGCAGACGACACTATTTTGCTTGACCCGTGCCAGGTCGACAATGCCAGCGGCAAGGGTTTCCTTGATGGGGGCAGCGTTGGCGTTTCTCCGATAACCTCGCTTATGCAGTCCAACACCGGAGCTGTCTAAATAAATGGTTACGAGATTCTTGCGGATGGAAAACTGAATCTGATGCACCGCACCGCTTTCCGAAAACCAGCTGGTCTGGTATTTCTGCCCCAGGCGTTCTACAGCTGCCTTTTTCAAGATGGACTGGCAGTCCGGAACGCTGTGCAGTTTGGAATCCAATGCATGTCCCTTAACTGGGAACGCATCATCTTTTCCAATCCACTCTTCGAGCGGCAGCTTTTTCATGCCTTGAAAGAGCTCCTCGAAGTTATAAGCTGGAAAACTGCCGAGTTGAATGAGAACCCGTTCCGCAGTGGAAAGACAGAGGTTTGCCATTGCCAGAAGGTGATAATCGCCCCGGAATAAGATTCTGCCGTCCTGTACCTGAATCTGTTCTGCACCTAATTTTTTCAGTTCAAAATGGAGGGTATGTTCCAGACCAAAATGACACGGGCAGCACATCCAAAATGTATGTTGCATGGTGGTAGTCCTTTCTGTTTTAAGAAGATGATTTTTGAAAAAAGAAGCACATCATTTGGATTGCTGTGCTTCTTTTTTGGGTTATGCCAAGCTGATTTTATTCAGAAGGTTCTCCGCCAGATTCTCCACCGGATTCACCGCCGGAGGATTCTCCGCCAGAATCGCCGCCGCCGGAATCGCCGCCGCTGCTCTGACTGGTATCGCCGCCGGAGCTGTTGGAATTTTCATGTCCGCCATTGCCCTGACTGCTATGGTCGGTGTTGCTGGAGCTTTCAGAACTTTCGTCACTGCTGCTGTTGGTGGTGTGGTTGTTGTTGGATGGTGTTGTAACTGCTGGAGCAGTGTAGTGGTTGCCATCACAAACGGGAGCGTTTGTGGATTTCCAGTAGCCAACACCTAGTTTCTTGCAGTTTGGCCCTGCAATTTTACCAGTCTTTGCACACACATAACCTTCTACCACGTCATCATTGCTCGGATAGCTTGCACCGGTATCCAATTTATCAGCGTATTCGCCAATGATGTTATACCAGATTTGGTCGGATTCAAGGGATTCCGGCAACGATTGCCGTTCGGTGTATCCAATCCAAACACCGCTAACGAAATCTTCCGTCATGCCGACAAAGGTCAAGTCATACCAGTTTTCGGTTGTACCAGTTTTTCCGGCAACATGTTTATTCTGTAACTTTGCCTTGTCGCCCGTGCCGTTTTCAACAACATTTTGCAGCAGCTTATTCATGACATAAGCGGTTTCGCTGCTCACTGCCTTTCTCGGGCTGCCATCATTTTCATAGATGAGAGTATCTTCACCCTGTTTCACCCATTTAATGATGTGTGGTTCAAAATGCGTTCCGTCGTTTCCGTATGGAATATAGCTGGAAACCAGATTTTCCAAGGTAACACCGTAGGTTAACGCACCCAGTGAAAGCGGTGCAAGGTCGTTATCGCTCTCGTTGTCAGTAGAGATGTTGTCCAGTTTCAAGCCCATTTTTTCGGTTGCGAAATCAAAGACCGCCTGCGTGCCGAGGTCATCGCAGATTTTTGCCGGAACAGTATTCAAAGACTTTGCAAGGGCATCGTATGCGAATACAGAACTGTGCGAATACGAGTTGCTGTAGTTTGCTGGCCAATCTTCGCCGTCTACCTGTTTCAGCGGTTCATCTGTAAACGTAGAACCCCAATGAATCTTGTCATTTTCGAGTGCTAAGCCGTAGGTGGTCAGCGGCTTGATAGTAGAACCCGGCTGACGAGGTTCCATCGTGGCATAGTTCCAGCAGAGGGACTCTGTTTTCTCGCCGATGCTGCCGACAATTGCCTTAATATTGCCCTCATAGTCCATGGCAACAAATGCAGATTCCGGGTAGAGAATTTCGTCTGTAGAATAGTCGCCGTCCCCGTTCTGGTCGAGGTAAAGGGCAACATCCTCTTTGTTTCCAACGAGGTTGTCCAAATCCTTGTACTTGTCTTCAACATAGGATTGCATATCCAAGTCCACGGTCGTTGCAATTTGATAGCCGCCGGCATTGATGCGGGCAATGGCTTCGTTGGAGGTGAGGTTGTACGTCTTTTCGAGGTAGTCAGCAAATTCATAGATTGCGGTATCTACAACCCAAGAGGTTGCCTCTGCACTCAAATATTCGTTGTCTTCTTCCGGATGGGTTTCCTGATATTCATCAGAGTCTGTGAAAATCAGTTCTTCATTCAAGGCTGCCTGATATTCATCATAGGTAATCGAACCGTTGTCATACATCTGAAGCAGAACATATTTCTGACGAGATTTGTTATCTTCTTTTCCCGTGTTGATAAATTCGCCGGTGGCTTCATCTTCGTAACCAGCAAACGGGTTCAAGGTGTTCGGGCTTTTTGGAATGGCAGCGAGGGAAGCAGCTTCTGCAATATCCAGTTCGCTGACATCTTTTCCGAAATATTTCTGTGAAGCAAGCTGAACGCCGTTGATAGGCCCGCCGAAGCCGATATAGTTCAGGTAGTTTTCCAGAATTTCATCTTTGCTGTAATTCTGTTCCAGTTCCATTGCACGGAAAATTTCACGAATTTTTCGGGCTGGAGATTGAACATCATCGCCCGTAATATTTTTAACGAGCTGCTGGGTGATGGTTGAACCGCCGACATCGGTATTATAGATGTGAATGAACATATTCACGAAAGCGTAGAAAGTTCTTCGATAATCGACACCATCGTGCGTGTAAAAGCGTTCATCTTCGGCAGATACAAACGCATCCTTGACGTGCTGCGGAATCTGGTCGATGGTAACGGGGATTCGTTCGGTATGGTTGTTGACCTTATAAAGGCACACCAACTCTCCGTTGGAATCGTTTGCATAGACATAGGTATTATTTTTCATTTCCAGTTCCTCGATGGTAACATCGGAAACTTCATCTCGGAAACTCATAACATAGACCGTCATGCCCGTTGCCACAATCGTTCCGGTGATGATACAAATCAGGAACAGGGAAACCAGTGTGGTGCAGAGAATTGAGAACGCTTTTCGGAGCGTTGGAAACCGTTTCGGTTTTTCTGCCTGAAGAGCATCGTTATAATACGGATATTCCGGTGTTCCCGTCGGGGGCTTATTGCAGAGGGCTGCATCTGCCTCACTCTCATAGATGACCCGTTCTCTGGGGTCTGGCGGTGGAGGGGTTGGCGGAACGGGTTTCTTTGCCGGCAGGTTTGCAGTCGTCGTTCTGGCTGCTGGCTTTGCAGGTGGCTTGGAAACGGGGCGTTTTGCGGTTGTATTTGCCGTCGGTTTTTTGACAGCAGGTTTTCGGTTCTGCGTGCCAGTTGGTCTGGCAGCAGTTGGCTTTTTTGCAGGGGATTTTCCGTGCGAAGCAGCCGTTGCACGACTGCCGGATGACCGTTTTGGCGGAGTTCCTCCGGCACGGGGTTTTCCGGCTTTTTCCGCAGCCGGACGGTGTTTCGGGTTGCGGGATGATTCCTGATTCATTGCTGTGCATCCTTTCTGTTGATGATGAAAAAAATCAGACTTTTTGGGAGCGGTGACCAAAATAGAATTTTTTAGGATTTTCAGCCGCTCAGTGGTCGAAAAACGGGCAATATTTCTTTTATTATACCACAAAGCCGGTCGGATGTTAAGTGGTTTCTGAAAAAAGCGAGAAAAATATACAACCTGTATAAATTTTTCTTTTTTGGGAATCCTGTTTCTGTTACTTATCCGAAAAATCAGACGGAAAACCGAACAGGAGGAAAGACGTATGACAAAATATCGGGCAGTTTCTGTGGTGTTGATGAGCATTTTAATCGCAGCCGTGATTGTGCTGTGTGCGTTGTCGCAGTCGATTCAGAATAAACGGGTAGCGGCAAAGACAGAGGAATCTTCAACCTTGCCGCAGGTGGATTATGTGCTGGGAGAGTATGAAGGGTATCTGGCAGTCTTTCGGGGCGAACAGCAAAAGCCGTATCAGGTGTTACAAATGCCGGTGCAGTTGCTGCCGGAGGAAGACCAGGGAGCAATTGAAGCTGGGATTCACGTTCAGACCGAGCAGGAGTTGCGGCGGTTATTAGAAGATTTTGCATCATAAAGAAAGACAGCGGATGACAAAATTTGTTGTCCGCTGTTGTTTTTATAATTCGACAAAAAATAGCGAGAAATCGAAAAAACTGCATAAAATAAAGAGGCAAAATTTGTATATTTTTTACGTAAAAATTACTTGACATTTCACGAAAGTTCAAGTATAATAAAGCTATGAAAGGAAATGCATTTGAAACGATGCACGTTGTTTTCATATGGTTCGTGTTGTAACAAAATACAATTGACGGAAAACAAGGAGGAATTTATTATGAAGAAGTCTGCAATTAAGATGATCGCAGGGGTTCCTGCTCTTGCAATTTTTTCGTCCATTTCTGCAACCGCTATTCCGGCATTTGCTGAGGAATATGATGCGATTCAGGAACAGGATTATGTGGCAACTTTCGCAGATGAACAGACACAGAACGTTGCAAGCTATTTGCTGGAAAACGGTGTTTCTATGGAAGAAGCACAGGAAATGATGGAACATTATGTGAATGGTCGTGCAATGATTGAGCAGAGAGAAAACGCCGAAAATGGGATTTCTTTGCTGAGCGATGATGAGGAAGAGCCGAAAGTATTTTATAATGGCGAAAATTTCACATCTTACAAAAACTCCATTAAGAGTAGCAAACCGAGTACTACATTTAAGAAAGAACAGCATTATGGAGCTTTTATAATTAATGATCCAATTGCAAATGTAAGAGTAAGATTCAATGCAATTTCCAATGAAGATGCAAATGGAAATTATTTAATTACAGGAACTGGGGATTATTATATTTTTAATAACTATAATAATTTTACTTCATTTGGACTGGATTCAGATGGCGTTTCTTTTAAGACAGAAACAAAAACCAATAGTGCTGGTCGTCCACTGATAATGTGCACATTTTCGTTTGATGCAAGTGATTCTCTGAAGAGTGAAGCTGCTGTAAAAAATGCGATTCAAGTGCAGAAAACAGCTAGCTTGTTGAAAAATGGTAATCAAATAAATAGTGATTTTACTTTCCACACATTTGTACTGGGCGATTTTGACCATGATGGCGTTGTTTGCGATGATGATTATGCTTACTTAATGGACTTTGTAATGAACTCTTTCGATGGATATATTTCTTACAAAGATGTATCAGATAAAATGGCATTTGAAGTTAATACAACAGCTGTTGATTTGAATATGGATGGCGTTTTGGATATACGGGATGCCATTGCATGGAATAAGTTAAGCTGAGAAAGCATATAAGGGGGTATGTGCTATGAAAAAAGCGATGAAATGTATGGCTGGAATCTTGGCCTTGACATTGGCATTTGCACAGGTTGCTCCGGTTTCTGCTTTTGCAGAAGAAACAACTGCTGCAACTGCAACGGAAGAAGCACAGGCTGTTTATTCTGGTGATTGCAGTGCAGAAGGCTCTTCCGTCACATGGACATATAATCCAACAGAAAAGACCCTTACATTCTCCGGAACAGGTGCAATTAAGGATTATCAGGCAAGCGGTGAAGCATTGCCGTGGCTGTCGGCTTCAGATGACTATAATGTAAAGAAAGTTGTTTTGGAAGAAGGCATTACAAGCTTGCCGGATTTTGCAGAAGAAAATGGCTTGTTTGATTTGAGAAAAGGCGGAAGACCTTGCACCATCATCTTGCCGGAAAGTCTGACAGATTTCCATTATGGAACAGCACTTTCTTTGTCAAGAGGTGTCATCCTTTATGTAAAGGATGGTTCTGCGGCTTACTGTGATGTTCATGCGATTGCAGATAGAAATTACTTTACCAATCGGAATTGGCTGATTTATTCTAGCGGCGTAGCAGAAAATCCAGTTGTACCAACAGAAGGGACTTCTGACACTGGTTTGACTTGGAAGTTCGATTATGAAACTAGGCAGTTGACCTTGAGCGGAACAGATGATTACCAGAATAGTTATCTGATTCAGCATCTGATGCCGTTGATGAAGGCAGCAGATAAAGTTGTCTTTGATGAAAACTTTACCGTGCCGGAAGACCCGAATGAAACCGTAATGCCGGCGACTTACACATACTTAAAGAAAGTATTGGTTGATAATCCGGCATTGCAGTATTTTAACAGTTCGCAGGGCTTTTGTTGTTACTATCAATCGCCGTTTCAAACTGCATATGAGGAAGTAAAGGAAGCTTACGAAAAGCAGTATCCGACAACAGAAGAAGAAACAAATCCGTTTGAATATCAGTGCGTTGTTAGAACCAATCCGAATCTGTCAACATATAGCGGCAACTGTGGTGTAGAGGGTGGCGACAACGTTACTTGGACATATGATGTTGCAACCGCTACAATGACATTTTCTGGAACAGGCGAAATGCAAGGACTTTATGATGTGGGAACGGAAAAATATACGCTTCCTTCTTGGTTGTATGGATACGGAGCTGTACCGAACTATCATCCAAAGCATATCATAATTGAAGAAGGAATTACACGTATTGTGGCAGATCGTTGGTATTTGTTTGGACATGATATTCCATCCAGTGAAAGCGAACGTTGCACCGTTACAATTCCAGAGAGTTTAAAAAACACGAATCTTTTTGATTATGCAATTAATCCAAATGATTATCTTACATTCCAAGTAAAACAGCAGTCCGTATTCTATTTTCAGTTGATGAATGCGATGGATCTACATCCGGACAATCATTGGATTTATGAGTCCACTGGTCTTGCAAAAGACGTGATTGTTTCCGAAGATGGTATGACAGAGGGAAGCTCAGAAAAGGGCTTGCATTGGAAGTTTGATGCTGAAAAGCGGGTTCTGTATCTCTCTGGCACAGACGTTCCTGGCAATCAGGGCAGTGCTTTGAGTGAGATTAAGGATTTAGTGAGTGTAGCAAAAACCATTGTGATTGACAAGGATTTTGTTCCGCCGCTTGGAACAGACCTGACCACTTGGACAAATTACTATCTGAAATCTACTAGTAATCGAGACATTTACCATAATGTTTATCTTTATCGGGGTAGCTTGTTTGACCAGCATTATTTGGCTGCGAAAGCACTGTATAAGGAATATGAACATTTAACAGACGAAGAAGAAGAACGGTATGGTATCTTCAATCAAGGATATTACTACATCGGCGAGGCTGACACTTGCGGTGATGTCAATCTGGATGGCACAGTAGACCTTGTAGATGCAATTTACTTCGGAAAGTATCTGGCAGGTCTGGTGCAGATGAGTGATGCACAGTTGGCAGCAACCGACTGCAACGGAAACGGTGTTACTGGCGAAGAAGCCGATTTAAGCGTACTGATGAAGTTCTTAATCGGTGGCATTACAGATTTGCCGTATACAGAAGAATAAAGAATAAGACCTCTATCTTTTAAAAGAGAACGGCGGGCAGCAGAAATGTTGTCCGCTGTTTGTTTTAGGCAACAAGAAACGGCAGCACTCGCAAGGAATGCTGCCGCTTTTGTGTATCTACTTGTTTCAGGGGGTTGCTGCCGGAAATTACCGGAAATAAGCAACACCGCTCTGGAAGATTTTCTGATCCTTTTCGCCCGGAACATTGCGATAGAGGTTTGTACCGATTCGTTCGCTGTGTCCCATCTTACCGAAGACTCTGCCGTCTGGAGAGGTAATGCCTTCGATTGCCATCATGGAAGTGTTCGGGTTGTAGTGAATATCCATAGTTGGGTTGCCGTCCAAATCGACATACTGGGTTGCAATCTGTCCGTTTTCTGCCAGCTGTTCAATGAGTGCCGGCGGAGCAACGAACCGACCTTCGCCGTGAGAAATTGCAACGGTGTGCAGGTCGCCCACTTCGCAGCCATACAGCCACGGGGACTTGGTGGAAGCCACTCTGGTTGTTACCAGCATAGACTGGTGGCGAGCAATCGTGTTGAAGGTCAGCGTTGGAGCATCCTGTTCCATTTCGACAATCTTACCGAATGGAACAAGACCCAGCTTAATGAGTGCCTGGAAGCCGTTGCAGATACCCAGCATCAAGCCGTCCCGATTCTGAAGCAGGTTGTGAACAGCATCCATAATCTTCGGGTTGCGGAAGAATGCCGTAATGAACTTACCGCTGCCTTCCGGTTCGTCACCGCCGCTGAATCCGCCCGGAATCATGATAATCTGGGCATTCTTAATGCGGTCGGTAAAGGCTTCTACAGATTCTGTAATTGCAGCAGCAGACAGGTTGCGGATGACAAAGACTTCTGCTCTTGCACCAGCCCGTTCAAAGATTCTAGCGGTGTCATATTCGCAGTTTGTGCCCGGGAATACCGGAATCAGGACGTTCGGACGAGCCGTCTTAATGGTCGAGAACTGGTGAACCGGATTGTTATAGCTGTAAACCGGCGGTTTTTCTGTAGTGGTCTTGATTCTGCACGGGAAAACAGGTTCAAGCTTCTTTTCCCAGATTTGCAGGAGCTGCGGCAGCTGCATGGTGTAGTTCGGGCAAACAATGGTCTGTTCATTGGTGGTTGTACCAATCACGGTTTCATCTGCCTTTGCATCGCCGTTCAATTCAATGACAAATGCACCGCAGCACGGCTGGAACAGTTCTTCCGGTGTCAGCTGCTTGGTGAAGCGGAAACCGATGAAGTTACCAAAGCACATCTTTGCAATGCCTTCTGCAACACCGCCGAAATCTACTGCCCAGATAGCAGCTGCACGGTTGTCCCGAATGATGGCTTCTACCTGGTCGAAGCAAGCACGAATGCTGTCGAAGTCCGGCAGACCATTTTCCAGTTTTTTAATTTTTCTACATGCACATCTGTAACATTCTCATCTTCTCTTTGTAAA
>ENA-OPEE01001055-OPEE01001055.1-human-gut-metagenome-genome-assembly--contig:-NODE-1055-length-21159-cov-4.235785_pt1 | contig 21159 bp, 30 predicted proteins | sample MGYA00241263_ERZ501506 | MGnify/ENA primary metagenome ERZ501506 (study PRJEB25962, sample SAMEA2042626) | human gut metagenome | biome: human gut; feature: human-associated habitat; material: faeces...
CACAGGGCATCGGGGCAAAGATCCCGGAGATGCCGGTGGTAGAACTGCCGGACACAGCAGGAAGCATAGATTCCAATTCAGCACACAGCGATGACAGCGGAGAGGAGGTGGTGCTGTTATGAAGTTCATTCCACACGATTATCAGCGTTTTTGCACGGAGTATATCAAAACTCATCCAATCGCAGCCCTGTTTCTGGATATGGGCTTGGGTTAAGGAAAGACCGTTATCACACTGTCAGCCATCAAAGACCTGATGCTGAACACCTTTGAAGTCAATAAAGTCCTCATTATCGCACCGCTGCGTGTTGCTCGTGATACCTGGCCGGCAGAAATCGAAAAGTGGGATCACCTGAAAGGTCTGGACATTTCTGTCATTGTAGGGGATGTGAAGACCCGGATCGCTGCAGTCCACCACCCGGCGATGATCTACATCGTCAACCGGGAAAATATCAAATGGCTGGTGGAATATTACGAGAAGAACGGAATGCGCTGGGATTTCGGTATGGTCGTGATCGATGAGCTGTCATCCTTCAAGAACTATCAGTCCCAGCGTTTTAAGTACCTGCGGAAAGTCCGTCCGTTCGTAAAACGGTGGGTCGGACTGACCGGCACACCATCCTCCAATGGCCTGATGGACCTTTGGGCAGAGATCGGAATTCTGGATGGCGGGGAGCGTTTGGGAAAGTTCATCGGTCGGTACCGGGAAGCTTACTTCAAAGCCGGCTCCATGAATCCGGCCACAGGCGTTGTGTTTCAGTACAAACCAAGAGAAGGAGCCGAAGAGATGATCTATCAGCGCATCTCGGATATCACGATTTCCATGAAGGCACTGGATTATCTGAATATGCCGGATTGTGTGCCGACCCGGTACGAGGTGGAGATGAACACCGAGGAGCGCAAGCTCTACGATATGCTCCGGCAGGATCTTTTGATCCCGCTGAAGGACGGCGACATAGACGCTGCCAATGCCGCATCGCTGACAGGAAAGCTGTTGCAGATGAGCAATGGCGCTGTCTACGATGAGAACGGCAAAGCGAGGATCATCCACGACCACAAGCTGGAAGCATTGGAAGACTTGATCGAAGCCGCCAATGGACAGCCGGTGCTGGTAGCTTACTGGTTCAAGCATGACCGGCAGCGCATCATCGAGCATCTGACACACTTGAAGATTCCGGTGCGGGACATCAAGAGCAGCACCGACATCAAGGACTGGAACGCGGGAAACCTCCCGGTTGCCCTGATTCATCCTGCCTCTGCCGGACATGGTCTGAACATCCAGCAGGGTGGACACATCCTGATCTGGTTTGGACTGACATGGAGTTTGGAGCTGTATCAGCAGACTAATGCCAGACTGTGGCGGCAGGGACAGACACAGGTGGTCACCATCCACCACATCATCACCAAGGACACCGTGGACGAAGATGTCATGGCCGCCTTGGAACAGAAAGATATGACACAGGAGAAGTTGATCTCAGCAGTAAAGGCACGGCTGGGGGAATAGGAGTAGAGGAATGAATAAAAATCTTTTTTTGAGTCAGGAGAGCCGTCACTCGGAGGAAAGTCCTCTGATCTACAAGTGGGCAAAACCAGTGACGGCATTGAAAGCAAAGCGTGATGCGGATGGTTTTATTGCTCCCTGGGCAATGTTCCGTCCGCTTGGCGATAAGGGACTGTTCAGTGAGCTGCTGGGAGAGAGTGCTGTGCGCAGGGCTGCCGACCTTCGGCTGAACCGTGACCTCCTGTTGAAAGAGATATACGAGCATGAGATTGAACAGCTGATGTGCCGGGTCCGTCTGAGCGAGATCGAAACACAGCAAAAGTTTGTAAAAGAGGACCGGGCAATGGAACTGTACCAGCAGGGCAGAAGCCAGCATCAGCCCAAGATTACCTCGGAAACGACCCGAAAGGTCTGGCTGGATGCCATCACATGGAAATATGACTTTATCCAGCAGTACAAAAAGCAGTGCTTCCAGTTTGCAGAAGCGGTCATTCTTCGAATCACACTGAGGGAGCAGGATGTCTGTGGAAATAACGACCTGATTGAGCAGTTCATTGAGAAGGCAAATAAGATGCCAGAAGCAAACCGTTTTCTGTTGGATCAGATGTACGAGCTGGCATGGAATGTGATCTATATGTTCAAATACGGTGTGAGTCCGGACAAGGTGCCGGCTCCATGGTACGAAAAGGTTGGAGGTGCCAAAGAATGAGCGCAATGACGATTTCAGAGAAAAGCGCCGTTTCCGAGAATATTGACTGCTATGAGAATCTGGCAAATGCCATTGTGCTGCAGGCGGTCAAGGATTACAAGGCGGCTCTGCACACACTGGAGGACTACCCGGAGAGCAGCTTTGCCAAACATGAGATCGTGGTGCAGGAGAAATTTTTCCATTCGCAGTGGTTTGGGATTCTCACAGACCTTGACCCGGAACGGCTGATTTTGGGGGTGAAGGAGCGTGTCAAGATCGAAGCTGTTGAACGCAGAAGAAAAAAAGCAGAACGCCTGCGCAGAAAAAACGAAAAGGATATGAAACAGCTTTTGTGGCTACTCACGGATGCCGGGGCAGAGCTTATCCCGGAGAAAATTCGGGAGTTGAAATTCTTGTAAGGACAGAGAGAACCGGCCGGGAAGGAGGATGAAAGATGGCTGAGAAACAGAAAAAATTGCAGGAAGTGGACTATTTGGAAAAGGCCAGGGAACTGGCCGATTCTTATCTGCTTCTGATACACAGGCGGGATCTGCTGCGCCAGCAGTACGAGGATTCCCAGTCGTGGTTTTATACCAAGGATGAGATCATCTACAAGCTGTCGCAGGGAGCGCATGAGGAATCCGAACGGGTGCAGACCAGCGGAACCTCCAACCCGGTGGAGCGCACGGTGCTGAACTGCGATAAGGTGTTGGCATCCATGAACCGAGAAGTCCAGACCCAGCGTACCGAGCAGTTTCTGGAACCCTACTACAAGGTCTGTGAGGATATCGAGCTGTTTGAGATCGGTCTTCGCAGCCTGCGCGGACTGACCCGCATTGTTGCCGAGCAGCTTTTTGCGGACGGGAAGAAGCAGACAGAAATCACAGGTCTGGATGGTAAATTCTTGGGTAGGCGGGTAGTGGAGAGGGAGAAGGAAGCTGCTCTGCAGGGAATTGCAGATGTGATTCGTCTGCGAGATAGGCACAGGAGGAGTGAAAATGGGAAGACCGATTAAATGGACATCCCAGCCAGCCAAATCTCACGAAGCAAAGGCGAAAGAAGTTTGCCGGAATTATGGGAGACTTAAGGCGGCTATTGCAGAAAAAGAAAAAATGCTGGCTGAGATTAAGCAGGAGTGGGATGATGCCATTTCTGATTTAGAGCGTAGCATTAGAGAAGAACAGTATTCCGAATGCAAAAGAGAGTACGAAAAACAAAGTACACAGCTGAAGATTATGGAACTGTCGTTAAGCAGGGTGTCTGATAGTGATGCCAGAACAGCGGTCAAGCAGTTCTATTTTGAGCGTGTTCCCTTAAAGTCAATGAGGGATTCCAATGGATATCTCTTTGGAAAAAGCAGAGCAGATTACTACAAGGGAAAAGGTTTCAAAGAATTTGTGGTAAATCTGGAAAATGCAGACTTTTTCGGGAAAATCAGCAGTTGATTTGGAAAAGTGCCTCTTAACCGTACATTGACTTTTTGCTATACTTTATACTAGGAAAATAAGATAGAAGAGAGCGGATAGAAGTGCTGGGAGTGATGAAACTGCCCGGTATTTTTTATCCGCTTTTTTACATGGTACGCCGCCGGGAGAAATACTCCTGACGGCTTTTTGCGTGTCCGAAAGGCACAGATGACCATCTGGCGGATGACGGTTCCATCTACATCTTCCATGCAGATACCGAAGGATTGAACTTCCGAAAGGCGTTCAAGGATGCAGGGTTCTACCTGTCCGGGTGCTGTATCTGGAAGAAGAACGCACTGGTGCTGGGGCGCAGTCCTTACCAGTGGCAGCACGAACCTTGTCTGTATGGCTGGAAGCAGAAGGGCAAGCACCAGTGGTATTCTGACCGCAAGCAGACGACCATCTGGGAGTATGACCGTCCGAAATCCAACAAGGACCATCCGACCATGAAGCCCATCGGTCTGATGAGCTATCCCATCCGCAACTCTACCATGACCAACGGCATCGTCCTTGACCCGTTCCTCGGCAGCGGCTCGACCCTGATCGCCTGTGAGGAGACCGACCGTGTCTGCCGGGGCATTGAGCTGGACCCGAAATTCGTGGATGTCATCGTGAAACGGTATATCGAACACAGTGAAGGCCGCTATGAGGATGTGTGTGTTCTCCGGGATGGTCAGAGGCTGAAGTTCGATGAGGTGGCGACCTTTGAGCCGGAAAGCGTGGGTGCCGATGGCTGATGTGAAATGTGTCCTCATCCATGACAACTTCCAGAATTTCAAGTCCTATAACATCCCCAAGGCACAGCTGGTGATCGCCGACATTCCGTATAACATAGGAATGGACTTCTACGCCAGCAGACCGGACTGGTATGTGGACGGGGACAACAAGAATGGTGAGAGCGATAAGGCACGGAAAGCGGCATTCAATACCGACTTCACTTTCAACATTGCAGAATATTTCCATTTCTGCAACCGGCTGCTCAAGAAAGAGCCGGGAAAAGGCGAGAAAGATGCGCCGTGCATGATCGTTTTCTGTGCTTTCCAGCAGATCCCGAAGGTGATCACTGAAGCGGAGAAGTACGGCTTCAAGAATTATATCCCGCTGGTGTTCTGCAAGAACTACAGTCCGCAAGTCCTGAAAGCCAACATGAAGATCGTGGGTGCAACGGAATACGCTCTGGTGCTGTACCGGAACAAGCTGCCGAAGTTCCGTAACCTCGGAGAAGACGGCAAGCCCCACATGATCTTCAACTGGTTTGACTGGAAGCGGGACGGCAAAGAATATCCGAAGATCCATCCTTCCCAGAAACCGGTGTCCGTGCTGAAACGCCTGATCGAAACCTTTACTGATGAGGGCAATGTGGTCATTGACCCGTGCGCCGGCAGTGGTTCGACACTTCGGGCTGCCAGAGAGCTGGGACGCAACAGCTACGGATTTGAAGTGTCCAGAGATTTCTACCAGAAAGCCACAGAGCAGATGCTCGGAGAGGAGGCTGTATGAGCAAAGAACAGAATAAGACTTTGACCCTCGGCAGCCTCTTCGATGGCTCCGGGGGTTTTCCGTTGGGTGGAATGCTTGCTGGAATCGAGCCTGTCTGGAGCAGTGAGGTGGAGCCGTTCGCCATCCGGGTAACAACGAAGCGGCTGCCCCAGATGAAACACTACGGAGATGTGTCTGCCATCAGCGGCGCAGACCTGCCGCCCGTGGACATCATCACCTTTGGCAGCCCATGCCAGGATATGTCTATCGCCGGGAAACGAGATGGTCTGGATGGTTCACGGTCCAGCCTGTTTTATGAAGCAATCCGAATCGTGAAGGAAATGAGGTGTGCAACCAATGGAAAACAACCGCGATTCATCGTGTGGGAAAATGTGCCGGGAGCTTTCTCCTCCAACAAAGGGCAGGACTTCAAAGCAGTCCTCGAAGCCGTCATCGGTGTTAAAGAACCGGCCGCCTCGGTGCCTGCGCCTGAGAAGAAAGGATGGTCCGACGCTGACTACTACGTGGGAGACGGATGGAGCGTCGCGTATCGAGTTCTTGATGCACAATGGTGGGGCGTTCCCCAAAGAAGAAAACGTATCTACCTTGTCGCAGATTTTGCAGACCAGAGTGCCCCAAAGATATTATTTGAGTCCGAAGGCGTGTCTCGGTATTCTGCGGAGGGCTTCCGTGCGTGGCAAAGAGCTGCCGCCGGTGCTGAAAGCGGCACTGGAGAGGCAGGCTGCAGCGGAGCAGGAGGGCGGATCTGTCTGAACGACCAGGGCGGCAGGCAGATGGATGTTTCCCAGGATGTGACCGGAACCCTCCGGGCAGAGGAGCATGGGCATCAGCCGTGTGTTCTGGAAGCTGCCGGTTTTTGTACTGAGCATTCCGCAGAGGCCAGAAGCATCGGATACGAGGAAGAGCGGTCACCGACCCTCCGGGCTGGTGTTGTGCCTGCTGCCATCGCACTGGAAAATCATCCTGCTGACAGCCGGGTGAAGATTTCCGAGGACGGTAAGGTGCAGACACTGACAAGCCGGTGTGGTACGGGCGGCGGTAATGTCCCGATGGTCATGGACGCTGTTGAAAATTCAGTGGAAAGTCCGGTGAAAGAAGTTGAAAACTCCCCGGCAGTCACACTGAAGATCCGTTCCGGGTGTGAAGGCGGCGGCAAGGGAGCCATCTGGCAGGAAGAAAAGTCGGCCACCCTCGGCTGCAATAACGACCAGACACTGTTCGTTCCGAAATGCTATGGTGTCTGCTCCAAAGCCAGCCACTCCATGATGTCCGACAATCCGCATAGCGGTTTCTATGAAGCGGAGACCTCCCGGACACTGGACCGCAGCGGTGGTGACCCGACCTGCAATCAGGGCGGCATCTGTGTGGTAGAGCCGGTCGCCTTTACCCAGAATCAGAGGGATGAAGTCAGGGATCTGGGAGAGAAGTCAGCGGCACTGGCAGCAGAGCCGGGGATGAAGCAGCAGACCTTTGTGGCACAGCCGGAAGAGATGACTGCGTTCCATGTGAACCAGCGCAATGAGCTGATCGATCTGCATGGCAAGTCCGGCGCTTTGATGGCGACCCGGAGTGACCAGATGCAGACCTTCGTCCTGCAGGGCAACATGATCGGCCGTAAGGATGAGAACGGTCCGCAGGGGGATGGCGTCAATGAGGATGTCTGCTTTACACTGGATGCCACTGACCGCCATGCAGTCTGCGCACCGGAGGATGTGTATGCCATGACCACCGGCTCCTATATGCAGGTGGCAAAAGAAGTCGCACCGACCCTGATGGCACGGGACTACAAAGACCCAACCACTATCGCACCGGTGCCGCATCTGAACGAGGGTGTCATGGGAACCGTGGCAACCGGGGCACATCCCAGCGCCTTCAACGGGCAGGATGCCTTCAATGACCGTCTGGTCATCGACAATCCGGAAGCACAGCCCGCACCTGTGACCTATACCGTCCGCCGTTTGACACCGACCGAGTGTGCCAGACTGCAGGGATTCCCTGACTGGTGGTGCAGAGATCTCGGAACGGAAAACCCAACCGAGGAAGATCTGGCGTTCTGGGCGGATGTGTTTGAAACACACCGTAAGATCGTGACCCATGCCAAGAAGCCGAAGACGGAGAAGCAGATCCGGAAATGGCTGGCTGACCCGTATACGGATTCGGCAGAGTACCGTATCTGGGGCAACGGCATTTGCTTAGCCAACGCATTCTTTGTTCTGGCCGGCATCGCGTGGTGTGCAGGTCTGGAAGAATAAACTGGCCCGCTATATTATTAGGTAGAAAGCGACCTGTTGATATGGTGGGCTTACATATTGGTCCTATTTACACAACAGATTTTGCGGTCCCTTGTGTAAATGGTCGAACATGAAGAATATCGGGAAATGGCCTTGCTATTCATCCGTTTTAGAGTGATATATGTGCTACCGAAAAGAACATCGGGATGCACAAAAACAAATGAACGAAAAGGAGCGATGAATTATGTTGAAATTTAAACTGAACGTAGCCGAGAGAAAGACCCTCGCAAAACGCATGGAGGAGCTGACCGGCATCCACCCTTACTATACCAAAGCACCTCTGTATTCTTACGACATCGGGAGCTACACCATCGACCGGAATGGCAACCTTCTGGTCGAGCCGGAGAATGCAGATGCCGAGCTGCTGACGACCCTGCTGAATGAGGGACTGATCCGCGGCGGCGAGAGTATTGAGAGCACGGATGACCAGCCGGAGGACACAGAGCTGACAGCGGATATGGATGAGGAGCCTGTGACCGAAGCGGAAACTGAGCAGATGCCCGAAGCAGAGCTGGAGGTTCTGGACGAGCAGGAATCCGAAGATGCAGATACCGCAGAAGATGAACCTGCGGAAGCAGGAGCCGAGGATGCATTGGAGCCGGACAATACGGCTGAGGATGATACCATAGAGGATGAGCCGGATGCAGAATCGCAGGAGACAGAAGATCAGCCGGAAGAGGTGCCGCTGGACTTGGAACTTGCATTCCCGGTCAGCCAGCACAACGGTGTGACTCTCCGCAACCTGGTCAACCTTCTTTACAGCCGCGGCAAGTTCATCGGCAAGGCGACTGGAGGACACTTCCATGTGGAAGAGGGGCTGGTCGAGAAGCTGAAGGACGATAGCTGCACCTTTGCCATCATGAACTTCATCAATGCGGTCAGCGACTATGAGACTGAACATGGTGCTGCACTGGAAGGCCTGAAAATCACCACCGAGAAGGTCACCTTTACCGGCTTCCCGACTGCACCGGACCACGAACATCTGACGGCTTTTGCACAGCTGGCGGTGCTGATGAACCAGCAGGCTATCAGCCAGAAGCGCATCCAGGCAAAGGATGTCAACGATGAGAATGAGAAATACGCACTCCGCACATGGCTCCTGCGGCTGGGGATGAACGGTCCGGATTTCAAAGAGACACGCAAGATCCTCATGGAGAACCTTTCCGGCCATGCGGCTTTCCGCACGGATGAGGAAGCACAGAAGTTCCTTGCAAGGGAAAAGGCAAAACGGGATGCCCTGAAAGCCGCGAAACTGGCGGCACAGAACGGCGATCCTGCCACAGGGGAAACGGTCGCACCGGATACGACCCGGCCGACACAGCCCGACTGTGGGGCAGACACGGCGCAGATGCTGGAGGCGGGAGCGTAAGCTCCCAATCCCCCAATGGGGGCCGGAAAATATGCGAGACCCTCTTCCATCGTACCGATATTAGCTCTGAAAATGTACATTATCAAGCGGATAAACTGCAGAAATGTACACGATCATTCTGCCTTATATTTGTCGAATATATGTTCTTTTATATCCTTGCTATTATCCGCACCTGACGGTAATATGCACATACCGAAAGGGAAAACAAGGAAAAAACAAAGGAGAACATACCATGAACGATAAAACAAGAGAGCAGATTGAAGCCATGAAGAACCAGACCATCGGAGTTGAGATCGAGATGAACAACATCACCAGAGAAAAAGCGGCAAGAAAGGTCGCCGAGTACTTCGGAACCAGAGCATGGAACGCCGCCGGCGAGTACGGATATTACAGCTGGGCTTGCAAAGACCAGCAGGGCAGGGTTTGGAAATTCCAGAGGGATGTGAGCATCTACGGACCGGACGCAGAAAAATGCGAACTGGTCACCCCGATCCTCACCTACAACGACATCGAACCCCTGCAGGAAATCATCCGGCTGCTCCGCAAGGCAGGCGCAAAGAGCGGCCCAAGCCGCGGATGCGGGGTTCACATCCACATCGGCAAAGGCGACCACACCGCAAAGACCATCCGCAACCTTGTGAATATCATGGCGGCGCACGAACAGCAGATCGGCAGAGCCATCCGAATCGATGCAGGGCGCACCGGACAATATTGCCGTGTGGTCGACCACCGCTTCCTCGACCGGCTGAACCGCGAGAAGCCGACCACCATGCGCAAGCTGGAAGACATCTGGTACGAAGGCAACGGTTCCAGCTGGGAAAACCGGAATGCCCATTACAATTCAAGTCGGTACCACATGCTGAACCTCCATGCCACCTTTACAAAAGGGACCATTGAATTCCGCCTTTTCCAATTCGCAGACCCAGCGGACGGAAAGCGCAACGGACTGCACGCCGGTGAGATGAAAGCCTATATCCAGCTTTGCCTCGCAATGAGCCAGCTTGCCAAGATGGTCAGGACGGCAAGCCCAAAGCCCCAGCAGACCGACAATGAAAAGTATGCGATGCGGTGCTGGATGCTGAGGCTGGGATTCATCGGGGATGAATTTGCAACGGCAAGGGAGATCCTTCTGCGGAACATGGAGGGCAACGCATCCTGGCGGAACAAATAAGCCGGGATGCACGGGCACCTTTTGGGCGGGCAACCGCCCTTGAGGTGGTAGAAGGAGGTGCAGGTTTATGAAAAGCACGTTAAAAAATGAAAACACACCGGGTGGCAGGGCCTTTAAGGTGACCATCACCGAGACCTACCAGAGAACGGTGACCATTTATGAATCCGAGATGAAAGAGCCGACCGTGGAGGAAGCACAGCGTGTGGCAGAGGACTGGTGGCAGGACAGCCAGATCGAGCTTGGGACAGAGGATTTCCAGGGCGTGGAATTCACTGGCAGGGAGGACGGTGAGGCAGATGTTTGAGTTGATCAGCCGAGTCCCATCCAGATATTATCTTGCCTACGGAAGCAACCTCGACATGGAGCGGATGGGAAAGAGATGCCCCTACGCTGTGGTGGTCGGCACGACCGAGATCAAGGGCTACCGGCTTCTGTTCAAAAAGAGCAAGACCGGCTGCTATGCCACCATTGAGCAGGACGCCAATGAAAGCGTACCGGCAGTGGTCTGGAAGCTCTCGGAATATGATGAACTCCTGCTGGACCGGTACGAGGGCTGCCCAAGATACTACTACAAGAAACAGTTTCAGCTTCCGGTCTGGAACCTGAACGGGAACCGCATGAAAAAGGCAAAGCCCTGCATCGCTTATGTGATGCACGAGGACCGGCGGCTTGGCTGCCCGGATGCCGAGTATTTTGAACTGCTGCGCGGCGGATACAGCGACTGGGAGTTTCCGCTGGACACACTGAAGCGTGGACTGGCAGCTAGTATCGGAAGGGCGGAAGCCATCCGGTATCTGAAGAAGCAGATGATGTAAGAGTACACGATCAAAAGCAAAAAACATTGTGCAGTATATGATGCTCATCGGCCTTGATAAATCAGGGCAGAAGAGTGATATATACCATACCGCCAGACAAGAGCGGAGAAAACCGAAGGGAGAGATTTAAATGAAGAATAAGAAATATTACATCGCCTACGGCAGCAACCTGTCGGTGGAGCAGATGGCATACCGGTGTCCGGATGCAAAAATTGCAGGGCAGGCGGTGCTGGCAGGCTGGGAGCTTTTGTTCCGGGGCTGCGCCACCATCGCACCGAACCCGAAGAAGAACACGCCGGTTCTGGTGTGGGAGATCTCGGAAAGGGACGAAGGAAACCTCGACCTCTATGAGGGCTACCCGAACTACTACCGCAAGGAAGACCTGAACATCGAACTGCTCCGGGAAGGGGCAGAACCGGAGATGGTGACCGCAATGGTATATATCATGGAGAACGACTTCGGACGCCGCGCACCGAGCCGGTATTACTACAAAGTCCTGCATGACGGCTACAAGGCATTCCACTTCCCGATGCACATCCTCGAAGGTGCGCTGAAGGAATGCATGGATAAGGATGCCGCCCAGCGGATGATCGAGGAGGTGCAGGCATGAATTTCGCAGATCAGAAAATGGTCAAGAAGTTGAGAAAAGAGTTCCCGGTCGGATGCCGGATCGTCCTCGATGAGATGGATGACAGGCAGGCACCGACCATCGGAACGCAGGGAACCTGCAACGGGGTCGATGATGCCGGAAACATTTTAGTGAGCTGGGATACCGGAAGCCATCTGAACGTTGCCTACGGCGCGGACAGTTGCCACCGTGTGGCTTTGGAAGCCGAGGTCAAGGTGTCGCTCGACCACCTTGGTAAAACGCGACAGACAGGCCCACGTTGCCCCAGGTGCGGAGCAAAGCCTGACTGCTACGACCATCAGCAGCAGGCACTCAGCCGAAGGGCGGACATCCAGATCTGCAACCGCTGCGGAACGGAGGAAGCGTTAGAGGATATTGCATGGGGCGGACAGCAGAAGATGCAGCTTGCAGACTGGGCAATCGTGAAAGGGGGCTGGGTCGAATGAAAGTTCTTCTGATCAAACCGATGGAGCATCCGCAGGTGGTGGACATCGAAAACTCCCTGCAAGAGTTCTACCGCATCCTCGACTGCGGCTGCATCACAGCCACATACCCGTGGGAAGAATGCGCTGCCCTGGTTACTGATGACAACGGGCTGTTCACCGAGAAGCCATTCAGCAGATACATCCCGGAGCTGGAGCAGCCCATAAAGGGAAACTTCTTCATTTGCGGATTGGGCGAGGAAGATTTCGCAGAGCTGCCCCAAGATCTGATTCAGAGATTCAGGGAACGCTTCTGGGTGCCGGAGGCATTCGTCAGCATGTTCGGGCAGATGGCAGTCATCCAGATGGATGACGGAACGAAGCCGGAATAAGATACCACAATCAGAAAAAATACCCTCTCGGCCAGAAAAGACCGGGAGGGCTTAGTTTAACAGGAGGAGCCTATGGGACACAGAAAGATGCCGGCTTATGGCGAGAGGGAACACGGCGGCAGATACATTCTGGATGAATACGAATGGTCGAGAAATCACTGCAAGGCGGTGACCATCCGCAGATGGAAAAGGGACCTGAAAAAGAAAGCCAGAGCGCATAACCGCAGGGTGATGCATCAGGCAATGCAGGGCGAGGCCGATTAGACGGAAAATGGGGGCTTTAAAAGAATGAGAACCCCCTTCCAGTTTACTGTATATTACCTCTGGAAAGCAACAATAGCAAGGAGAACCGCCGCCATAATGTACACAAACATCTGGCAGCGGTTTTGTGTATCATACCAAACCAAAACGGGGGATACGAGGCAGAGCCCCAGTCTCTGCTGGGGAGCCTCTTGGGATTCCTTAGAAGAAATCCCTCATGCTCATGCCGACCTCGTTCAGTCGTTCCTCCATGCTGTGGTAGTGCCAATCCTCTTCCTCTTCTTCGTCATCTTCCTCAAGCTCCTCTGGGAAAGGGTCGTGCCGCCATCCGGCTTTCTGGTATTCTTCTTCCCGAATGTCGTTGCGGTCGTAAATGTCCAGCTCGTATTCTTCTTCAAGCTCTGCGATGCGGTTTTCGATTGCGGTTTCAACTTCTGTAATGGTCTTTTTCATGTTTTTTGTCCTCCGTTTTTGGTTTGGTTTTCTTTGCTTTCGTTGTGTGTATAATGCCGCAGAAACACATATATAGCAAGTCAATCAGGGGTCATATATGTACCAAACATGAGGGACGAAGATCGTTGATAATATGAGGTTTTATGGCCTTGCTATCACAGGGCAGTGACGGTAATATACAGCTACAAAAAGCAAAGGAGGACAGCAGAATGGCTGATTGGAGAACATGGAAAAAAGGAAGAAAGACAACATGGCACTGGAACGAATTCGATGGTAGCGGAAGCCGGGAAGGAATCATCACCGAGGTTCATGAAGACCACGCAATCATGGAAGCAGACGGCATGCACCTCTGGATCGACGATGACACGGCAGAGATGTTCAGCTAAGAAAAACGGGGAGGGAAACTTCCCCGGATAAACACATAAATCCACCAGTTCAGGGCGCAGATGATCGTGTACTTTAGCCGCTTGATAGTGTCCGGCAGTGACGGTAATATACAGCTACCAAAACGAAAGGGGCAAAGAACATGGAACGCTACACTTACGAGATTATCTTTACACGGCTGGATGGACAGCCGGATGAAATCCAGCAGCACACCAGCGAGGAGCTGGCAAGAGAATGCTTCCGGCTTTTCGATGAGCCGGACAGCGCAGAGATGTACAGCAAAATCGAACTTAGCTGCCATGACTGGGAGACAGGCATGGATGAGATTCTGGAAACGATGACATTCTGAGGAGAAAAAAACATGACCTACACAAAAATCAGCCTTTACCTTGCAAACGGAATTCCAGAGGCACTCAGCAACCTCTGGTACGGAAGCGACAGCGCGGTGGTCGAGATCAGGGATGCCGTTGAGGATGCGAAGAACGGCAAGGACCTTCTGAACCGCATCCAGAAGATGAAGCTCCTGCGGAAATTCACCCTCGACAGGGAGAACGACAAGCGCATCCGCTTCAAGGGAACGGACTGCTGGGACAACGTAAGCTACCTTGAAATCATCCGCTAAAGGCAAGACCGACAGGCGCAAGGGGCTGGAAATGACCAGCCTTTTGCTCGTGTCTGTCTTCCGAAAGCTGGCATGAAAAGCACATAAATATGACAATTACAGGATTGAATGATCGTGTAGTTTAGCCGCTTGATAGTGCTCCGAGGTGACGGTAATATACAGTCACCGAAAGGGGAAAACAACAAAAATGGAGGATACGACAATGACGAAGAACGAAGACCGCATCAATAAACTTTTCAAGGAACTGGTACCGGAGACGGGCAAGGCAGACAGCCTCGCAGGGGAGCTGGTAAGGGCAATGAGCCGCATCGGATACCGCTTTTACAACGACGGCGACCAGCTGGGCATCGGCTACGGCAAGGAAACCTGCAACCCTGCAGGGCGGTTCCTTGGAGCCAAGGGCAACGACAAAATCGCAAAGCTGACTGCAGATGCCTGGGCAGTCTACAGTGAGGAAGCCTACGAAAAGGTTCTGGACATCCTTTGCGGAGCGGTTGCCGACTATGTCGAGCAGAACCCAGACCTTAGAAACCAGCCGACCGAAGATATGTGGGACTTCAAGGATGAGGAAGAAGACCAGGATGACAGCTGGGATGAGGAAGAAGATGACTGGGACGAAGAGGAAGATTACGAGGACGACGAAGACTACTAAGCCAGAGAAACACATGGGGCTTGCCGGAAACGGCGGCCCTTTTCTTCTGCCGTAATACGCACAGTTCCGGGCGGCTATCTTTGTGTAGTATAGCCGCTTGATAGTGTGTGATATAGACGGTAATATGCACATACCGAAACGGAAAACCAAGAAAAACGGAGGAAACCACCATGAAGAAGAACATCACCAAGGAAGAGGAAAAAGCCCTGCTGGAGATCGCCAAGCGCCTGATGGCAGCGGTAGACAGCCGGGGCGACCTCGAAGCCCGCGATAATGACAGCGAGGACTTCATTGAGGTTCCGGTCTGGGGCATCCAGAAAGCAATGGAAGAAGCCTACCTGCTGGGACGGATGAGCAGATAAACCGACAGCCCCCGACACAGCCCCACACAGGGGCTTGTGCCACGGGTGGCAAAACGATCCGAATGAACCGGCAACGTCCAACACAGGGGCAGATGTGGCGGCGTGGATGCGCCAGAAAGGAGAAGCACATGGAAGAGCGGATGATGGATGTCATCGTGGAAATCTACAACCACATGGAGGACAGCGATAAGGATGCCTTTACGCTGGAGGATGCCGAGGATATGGTGGAAGACCAGATCAGGATGGATAAGGAAGCCGGACGGGAACCGCTGGCATATGACCCGCAGTTCTTCTACGATACCATTGTGGAACTCATGGAACAGGATGCAGAGTGATGTACATTCTGCTTGGTATTCCGGGCAGAAGATCGTGTACTTTAGCCGCTTGCTATCTGCTGCACCTGACGGTAATATGCACATACCGAAAGGGGAAAGCCCCAAGGAAAAAACGAAAACACGGAGGAATTCACTATGAAAAAGCATTTGATCGACTTCCCGGAAAACAACATCAGCATCGAGAGCTTCTACGACCGGCTCAGACCTTGCTACGATAGCATCATGCAGTTCAGTGACCGGGTTCTGGTTGCCCAGATGAACTGGAATGGCATGCTGGAGGGAGCGGTATACGGCTTTGTGGAAGACCCGGAGGAAGGCTGGTCACCGATTGAATGCCGGCTGGAACTTCTGAAGATTTCCGATGAGACCTACACGGATGCCGGTCACGCAATCGAGTGGTGCATCAGGAACGCACACTGAAAAAGGGCAGAGCTCCTTCGGGGGCTTTTGCTCGTAGTGGCGGATTCTCCCAGTGTGGAAATACACATAAATCCGACAAAAAGAGGTGTGTATGATCGTGCAGCATAGCCGCTTGCTATGTCCGGGCAGTGACGGTAATATACAGTCACAACGAAGGGGAAAGCCCTACGGAAAACAAAACACACGGAGGATACAGACCATGACGAACAAAGCAAAAACCTACCTTAAGAACATTCAGGAAGCCGACACCGAGAAGAAGCTGATCGGCATCGAAATCGCCTTCAAGCAGGACATGACCCTCAGCTGCAGCGACCTCGGAAGCCTTTGCAGGGCGGCAGAAGACAGGCGGTACAGCCTGCGTAACAATGAGGAAACGCTGAAGCTGAAGCAGATCCTTTTCTTCCGGACGAAAGCGGAGATGGACGCCTACCACGACATGAGCCGCAAGCCGGAAGACTGGACGGAAGCGGAGATCGAGCAGCAGAGAAGCCGCTTCTGCAGCGTCTGGCAGGTCATCGAGGAAGCGGAGCTGGTCGATGAATACGAGGCTTGGAAGGAAGCCAACCCCAACGCATAACAGCACCCAAAAGGTACACGCTCCGAAAAGGGCTGTGCCTCGTATCCGATGTGTTTCTGAAATTGGAAAATATTAAGCTGAATAAAATAAAAGTTTCCGAAATGGGAAAATAATTTGATATTCTGCGTATAATATGCTATACTGAGAAAAAAGGAGGAATGCAGATATGGTTGAACGAAAAGAATATCTTGACCAGCTTTGGGCATGGAAAGACGAGCAGCAGATCAAGGTCGTGACGGGAATCCGCCGCTGTGGAAAATCTGTACTTCTGGAACAGTATCAGCAGAGACTCTTAGCGAATGGAGTTACACCAGAACAGATTATTTCCATCAATTTTGAAAATCTGGATTACGAACCTTTGAAAGATTATATGAAGCTGTACAATTACCTCAAAGAACGTTTGTGTGCAGATAAGATGACATATATCTTTTTGGATGAGGTTCAGGAAGTTCCATCATTCGAGAAAGTGGTTGACAGCCTTTATATCAGAGACCATGTGGACGTTTATATCACAGGATCCAATGCATATATGCTGTCAAGTGAGCTTGCAACGCTTTTGTCAGGAAGGTACACAGAGATCAAGATGCTGCCGCTTTCTTTCCGCGAGTATATGGCGGTGACAGGGATGGCAAAAGAAGAGGCTTTTGCAGAGTTCATGAAAACTGGCGGAATTCCGTATGTGGCAGTAATGAACCGTACGGATGAAAAAATAGATCAGTATTTGGAAGGAATCTACAACACCGTCATTGTAAAAGATATTGAGCAGCGTCAGGCAAGAAGGGAAAAAGAGGGCGGAAAACGAAAAATCACAGACATTGCGTTACTAAAGACAATTGCCAGATATCTGGCAAGCGTTATCGGCAGCCCGGTGTCAATGAAAAGTATAACCGACTATCTGACCTCGGCGGGCAGAAAAGTATCCCAAAACACAGTCAGCGATTATGTGGAAGCCCTGACAGAGTCCTTCATTTTTTATCCTGTTGAGCGGTTTGACATTGTGGGAAAGCAGCTCTTAAAGGTCAACAATAAGTTTTATATGGTAGATATGGGAATCAGAAACCACATTCTTCCGAGAAAGCGATATGATCTTGGATTTACCATCGAGAACATTGTGTATCTCGAACTTTCACGAAGGGGCGGCAAAGTCAACATCGGAAAATATGGTTCTACTGAGGTCGACTTTGTGACACAGAAGGAAGGAGTGCTTACCTATTATCAGGTGACCGCTGATATGACGGCGGAAGAAACCTTTGAGAGAGAGATGAGACCGCTGCGGAGCATTCAGGATAATTATGAAAAGATTGTCCTGACACTGGATCGTTTTTCACTCGGAAATTATGATGGCATAAAAGTTGTGAATGTCATCGACTGGCTTTTGGGATGAGGAATCTGCATATGAGTGATGTGGAAATTAGTCAAAAACAGCAGATTGATAGCAATGATCAGAAACCGGATGGCAAAAGTGTCACGGAATCTCTTACCGGGATTCTGAAAGAAGATGACCTTGATGCGAGAAAGGCAGAAAGGTTGAAAGAAAAATACGAAACGACATAAATAGAACATAAGATCAAGGACTTCTTCGGAGGTCCTTTTTCTTTATCCATTTCTGTAGAAAGGAGGAGATGCCAATGGCTACCAGAGGCAGAAAACCAAAGCCGACCGCCATGAAGGAACTGGAAGGCAATCCGGGCAAGCATCCGCTGAATACCAGCGAACCGAAGCCCAACAAGAAAGCACCGGCCTGTCCGAAGTGGCTGGAGCCGGAAGCAAAGAAAGAGTGGCGCAGACTTGCCAAACAGATGGAAGCCATCGGCATCCTGACCGAAGTGGATATGGCTGCCTTTGCCGGTTACTGTCAGGCGTATGCCCGATGGAAAGAGGCAGAGGAGTTCATCACTCAGCACGGCACCATTGTCAAGACCCCATCTGGGTACTGGCAGCAGGTGCCGCAGGTTTCCATCGCCCAGACCTATCTGAAGATCATGAACAAGTTTGCAGAGCAGTTCGGTCTGACCCCGTCCTCACGAAGCAGGATCATTGCTTCGGACGGCGGTCCCACGGACGCAGCCGATGAGATGGAGAATCTGCTGGGAGGAGGTGGAAGCTGATGGCAGAGTGCAGACCCAAAAACTATCCGAAACTGAAGGACTACAAGCCCAGCCGGTTCATGCTTCCGACCTGCCACTACGATGCCGCAAAAGCAGACCGGGCGGTGACTTTTATTGAGAACCTCCGACACACCAAAGGCAAGTGGGCGGGAAAACGGTTCTGGCTGCTTCCGTGGCAGGAGCAGATCATCCGGGATGTGTTCGGTATCGTGGACGAGAGAGGAAACCGTCAGTTTCGCACGGCTTATGTCGAAATCGGCAAGAAGAACGGCAAGTCCGAGCTTGCCGCTGCGGTGGCTTTGTATCTGCTTTTTGCCGATAACGAGCCGTCTGCCGAAGTCTATGGCGCTGCCGCTGACCGTCAGCAGGCATCCATCGTTTTTGATGTCGCCCATCAGATGGTGCAGATGACCCCGGCACTTTTGAAACGGTGCAAGATCATGGCAGCCACCAAGCGCATTGTGAACTACGGGAACGCAGGATTTTATCAAGTCCTGTCTGCAGAAGTTGGAACGAAGCATGGTTTGAACGTGTCAGGTCTTGTTCTGGATGAGGTTCATGCTCAGCCAAACCGAAAGCTCTACGATGTCCTTACCAAAGGTTCTGGTGATGCCCGTGAGCAGCCGCTGTTCTTCCTGATCACCACGGCCGGCACGGACAAGGAGAGCATCTGCTACGAGCTCCACATGAAAGCCCTTGACCTGTTGGCCGGACGTAAGATCGACCACACCTTTTACCCCGTGGTCTATGGACTGACGGATGAGGATGACTGGCACAATGAAGCCAACTGGTATAAGGCAAATCCCTCATTGGGGCAGACCATTCAGATCCAGCGTGTCCGGGATGCGTATCAGGAAGCACTGGACAACCCGGCGGAGGAGAATGTATTCAAGCAGCTTCGTCTGAATATGTGGGTGTCCTCGCTGACCCGGTTCATCCCGGAACACATCTACAACCTCGGCAACCAGCCTATTGATATGGAAGCCCTCAAGGGCCGTGACTGTTATGGCGGACTGGACTTGTCCAGTACCGGAGACATCACGGCTTTTGTGCTGATGTTCCCGCCCAGAGTTCCAGAGGAAAAGTACATCATGCTTCCGTTCTTCTGGATACCGGAGGATACGATCCCCCAGCGTGTGCGCAGAGCATCCGTTCCGTATGATGTCTGGTATCAGCAGGGCTACCTGATGGCGACCGAGGGAAATGTCATCCACTACGGCTTTATCGAAAAGGTTATCGAGGAGCTGGGCAAGACCTATCACATTCTGGAGATTGCCTTTGACCGATGGGGAGCCGTGCAGATGACCCAGAACCTTGAGGGGATGGGATTCACAGTCGTTCCTTTCGGTCAGGGATTCAAAGATATGAGCTCGCCTACCAAGGAGTTCTACAAGCTCCTGATGGAAGGCAGAATCATCCACGGCGGCAATCCTGTTATGGCATGGATGGCAGGGAATGTGGTCGTGGATACCGACCCGGCTGGCAACATCAAGCCGACCAAGGCGAAGTCGCCGGAGAAGATCGATGGTATCGTCGCTGCAATCATGGCACTGGACCGCTGCATCCGAAACGAAGGACAGCAGCAGGGAAGCGTCTACGACGAACGTGACATGATCGTTTTTTGATTTTTCTTTCTTCTTTCTTTTCATTTGGAAATGAGAAAGAAGAAAGAAACGGGAAAGAAAGGAAGATTTCTATGAAGTATCTGATGAGTGCAGAATGGTGGAAGGCAGCCGGCATCCGTGCTGCAAAGACGATGTTCCAGACTGGTGCGGCTCTGGTCGTGACACAGATGCCCGGCGGCACTGTGGACTGGGTTGCAGTTGGCAGCGCGGCTATTGTGGCAGGTGTTGCGTCCCTTGGTACCAGCCTTGCCGGCCTGCCGGAACTGGAGAAAGGAGATAAGGCTTAATGGGATTCTGGGAATGGATGGGGTTTGAGAACCCAAGGGATTCTCCCAAAACAGAACAGCCAAAAGAAGGTCTGCCGCAGGTCACGGATAATGTCCGAGATTCCGGGCAGACCTTTGTGTTTGGACGTTCCAATGCCGGGGAGCAGGTGGATGAGAAAGCCGCCATGCAGATCCCGACGGTATATGCCTGTGTCCGTCTGCTGGCAGAGTCCATTGCGGCACTGCCACTGCATCTGTATCGGGTGACGGACGATAACGGCAACAAGGAAAAGGCACGGGATCATCCGCTGTATAAGATTTTATATCGCCAGCCAAACCCGGAGATGACATCCTTTGTTTTCTGGGAAACGCTGATGACCCACCTGCTCCTCTGGGGCAACGCCTATGCACAGATCGTCCGGGATGGCAAGAACACGGTGCTGGGTCTGTATCCGCTGATGCCGGAAAATGTCGAAGTGGACCGAGATGAGAGTGGCGAGCTCTACTATATCTACCACGCATACACGGATGAAGTTCCGGGAGAGCAGAACAAGGACATCTACTTCCGCCGGGACGAGATTTTTCATGTGCCGGGACTGGGCTTCAATGGGCTGATCGGTTTTTCACCAATCGCCATGATGAAGAACAGTCTCGGTACTTCCATTGCGGTAGATAAATACGGTTCCTCTTTCTTCAAGAACGGCGCACAGCCCAGTGGTGTGCTGGAACATCCCGGCGTTGTGAAAGACCCGAACCGTATCCGGGATAGCTGGGAAGCGGCTTATGGCGGTGCAGCCAATGCCCATCGCGTGGCTGTGCTGGAAGAGGGCATGGCCTACAAACCGATCTCCCTG
>ENA-OPEE01001070-OPEE01001070.1-human-gut-metagenome-genome-assembly--contig:-NODE-1070-length-21067-cov-2.864982_pt1 | contig 21067 bp, 20 predicted proteins | sample MGYA00241263_ERZ501506 | MGnify/ENA primary metagenome ERZ501506 (study PRJEB25962, sample SAMEA2042626) | human gut metagenome | biome: human gut; feature: human-associated habitat; material: faeces...
CAGGCTGTACGCTCTGCCGTTGTAGTGGCTGGTCTGATACTTGCCCACCCAAAAGCCGTCGATCTCTACGCCGTTCACCCTGAACGCGGGGTGTACGCTGGTGTCGGCGGTAGAAAGCACATCACACAGGCGGAATTTCGGAATGAACACCATAATGCTCGGCATTTCCTTGTCGTCGTACTTCATGGCGTTGTTGGGGCAAACGCTTTTCAGGGCCAGTTCAGCCATATCAAAATTAGCCATAGGTTCGTCCTCCTTTATCAGTGAATCATAATGCCATCAATGGCAAACAGGTACAGGGTCACATCCTCGGTGTCCAGCGGCTCCGGGGTGCGGGTCACGGTTTCACGGCTCATGCCCTCGGTGTTCTCACCGCCCTCGGCCTGCGCGTCGGTTTCCTGTGCCGTGGTCACGGTTTCGGTGTACTTCCGCGCGGGGATTTCCACCTGTGCCGCGTAGTACAGGCCGCGCCCGGTGGTCAAATAGCCCTCGCTGTCCACCATAATGTCGCGGGTCACGGGGTCGTCCTGCTGGTAGCGGGCAAGGTCAAGGGTCAGCGCACCGTCCGCAAAGTCCAGCTTTGTGCCAGTCAGGTTGTAGTTGATCTTCTTGCCCTCGTTTTTCTCAATGATTTTCATGCTCTTATCCTCCTGTTACTCGGTGGGTGCCGGGTCGGTCATGCCGCCTGTCACTCTGATCTGCACTTTCACGGTGGTGGCGCTGCCGTCATGCACCAGCTTAAAGCCGTTGCGGGCACGGTCAGTCACCCGGATATTGCCCAGCCTGCCGCCGCTGTACGCCAGCACTGTTACCTCCACGCCGTAATTGGTGCTTTCGCGCAGCTGCGCAAGGGCAATGGTGGTGGGCGTGTTGTTAAACGGCCACTTGCTGCCGGTCTGCGCCAGCGTGGCCGTGTGCATCTCGTCGGCGTAGTTGTAACCGTCCTGCACCGCCTTAAACTGCATAATTGCCCCGGCAAGGGTCATGTCGGAAATGCCCAGCTCCATATTGTTAAAATGCTGCTGGTCAAGCAAGGTGCCCTGCTGGATAACCTCGCCGCTCTGGTCAGTTACATGGTCTTTCCAATAACTGCGGTCATAAGCCATGGGTTTGTCCTCCTCTCTTTTACTCCTCGGTTTCAATCAGCGGGAATGTAAAGCGCAGCAGCGCCACATTCAGGCTGGTGCGTTTCAGGCTGATACTCTGCTGCCCGGCCAGTGCGCCGTTGATGTCGTACACCCTTACGCCCGTGATCGTGTCGGCCTGCCCAAAATTCGGTACATTCACAAACACGACCACATTCGTGCCGATGATTTCCTTGCTGTTCACGGTGCCGGTCTGCCATGCCCCGCCGTTCAACTGGTATTGGAACCTGTCAACGCTGCGCAGCAGTTCTTCCCGCCGGTCATTCAGGAATTTGTCGGTAAAAAACGCCATGTTCGGTTTTCCTCCTTTCCCGGTTGTTTATGGCATCGTACCGCAGCGGTCTTGCCCGCTGGCGGACGGTACGGCTGTAAATGCTTCGGCGGCCTCCACGCCGCCCTTGCTCCCGTGCAGCTCTGCACGGATAGAATAGCCCGCCGTTCCTTGGTACATAAACAGCGGGTTTTGCTTTCCGTACTGGCCGTTAGCCTTTTCAGTTTCCATGCTGTGCCTCCTCCGGCAATGTGCCTGCAAATTCAGGGCTTGCGGTGTAGCCGGTTGCAACTCCACCGCAGCAGCCAATAGCAGAACCCGTTGCATCACCCATGCCGGAATCGGCTGCATCTGTACCAAAACAGCTCGTGATGCCCCCTGTGCAGGAAGCACCTGCATCGTCAAGACCAACAAAGCGTCCGGTTATTTCCCATGCACGGGAAGAAGAACCTGAGCCAGAACCACAGGCGTTTTATAACCGCTTATTCAACGATTTTCCGGAATCTTCGGAACAGCCTGTTCTGCCAACGGAAGAAGAAATGGCACAGCAGCAGCACAAAAAAGATGTGATTGAATCGGTAAAGGGTGCAGTTTCAGAGGCAGAACAGCCGGGCAATCCACCGCATAAAAAACGCTTGACGAAACGGGAATACATGCAGCGAAAGGCACAGCGGTTTTCCAAAACCATCGGTGTAAGCCTGCTGAGCGGTGTTGTTGTCGTGCTGGCAGTTGTTTTATTATTAGCACCACGTTCCACAATTTCCTATGAAGAAAATCGACTTCTGGCAGAAAAGCCGAAGTTCTCGCTGACATCGCTGTTAGATGGCTCTTATACTTCTGGCTGGTCTGAATATTATAATGATACTGTCCCGTTCCGCAGCAAGTTGAAAAAGACTATTTCCGCAATGATGCAGTGGACGGGTGTTCAGAGCGAAGAAGATACCGTATTTTTCGGCAATGTTTCACAGGTAAAGAAGAAAACCACAACACCTGTTGCAACAACAGAATCCGTAGAAACCACGGTTGCAGTTGCTGCTGGTAGTGATGAAACCAACACAGAGCCAGCAGTTACCACAACAGTTGTAACGACAACGGAAGATCCGAATGATGAACCAGCTGCGGAAATCGGCGAGGGCATTATTCTTGATCACAAGCGTGCAGTCTGCGTTTATGGCGGTAGTTTCTCTGTAGGACAGGACTATGCCGAAACATTAAATGCGTATCAGCAAGACCTTGGCTCAGATGTACAGGTTTATTCCTTGGTTGCACCAACTGCCGTTTCCTATTACCTGCCGGAAGAATATGCAAACTATACGGCAAGCGAAACGGAAAACATTGACAACATCAACAGCTATCTGAACAGCGTAAAGCCAGTGGATGTATACAACGCTTTGAAGCCGCATACCGCAGAGGCAATTTATGCCCGTACCGACCACCACTGGTTGCCATTGGGGGCATATTATGCCGCTGAAGCGTTTGCAAAGGTTGCAGATGTACCGTTTGCATCGCTGTCAGATTATGATACGGCAACGAAAAAGGATTATGTCGGCTCAATGTATACTTACACAGAAAGTGCTGTTTTGCTGGACAATCCGGAAGAGTTTACATATTACATCCCGAAAAACAAATACAAGACCACCTATTACAGCACCAGCTTCACCGACCCAACCGAAGGCGATTTGCTGATGAATTTAGATGGTTATGATAACAGTATGTATTACTTGGTTTTCATGGGCGGTGACGATAAAATCACGCATGTGGAAACCGACTGCAAGAATGGCAGAACGCTGGTCATTTTCAAGGACAGCTATGGCAATGCGTTAGTACCGTGCTTAACCTCGTCTTTTGAAAATATTTACGTCTGCGATATGCGATATTTTGAATTGAATGCCATTGATTTCTGCAAGCAGGTCGGCTGTACCGATTTGCTGTTTGCGATGAATACGTTCAGTGCAACTGGTGGAAATGAAAGCTACTTAGAGAGCAATCGTGTACAGTAATCGTTCGGAACAGATTGGAAAAAGAAACCGAACAGCGGCGGGGTGAGATTTCCTGCCTTGCCGCTGTTCTATTTTTTTGTCATAGAAAAGGAGAATGCGGATATGATTTGCAAAGAATGCGGTACGAAGCTGACACCGGAACAAACCACCTGTCCCAACTGCGGAGCTTTGCAGCAGCAGGCAGTTCCTAAGAAGAGAAAAAAGTCCGATACTGCATCTCAGCAGAACCAGCCGCAATCGGATGAAGTACAGATGCAGTGGCAAGACCGATTGATTCTGGGAGCGACTGTGCTGGTAACGCTGGCAGCTATTGCGTGGCTGATTTTCATGCTGATGAAACCAGCAGACGGAAACGACCAGAAAGCAGAAACAGCCGCCGTTGAAACAATGCCCAGCACCACAGCGGTTACCACCATGGAAACCACTACGACCACAGTCACCACCTATGTGACGATTGTCACAACGATGGATGATGGTGCAGAACCAATTGAAGTTGTATCCGGCATTTTGTGGGATCATAAGCGTGCCATCAACCTGTTTAATGGGTACGCTGAACAAACCGAAGCGTATGCAGAAATTTTAAACCAGTATCAAAAAGATTTGGGGGACGATGTGCAGTGCTACTCGATTTTAGCTCCAACCAATGCTTCTTTCTATACACCAGCAGCCTTTCAGGATTCCACACTTTCCAGTGAAAAGGATTGCATGGATGCAGCAGAAAAGATTTTTGAAGGTGTGATTCCGATTGATGCCTATGGCGTTCTAAAAGAACACACTGCCGAGCCGATTTATGCGAGAACCGACCACCATTGGTTTCAGCTGGGGGCTTACTATGTAGCAAGAGCGTTTGCAGAGCAGGCAGATGTTCCGTTTGCCGACCTGACAACCTACAAGAAATATGTAGAAGATGATTTTGTTGGCTCAATGGCATATTATACGAATGACTATCCAGATTTGGTGAATTCACCAGAAGAGTTTGTATATTATGTGCCGACCAACGACATTCAGACCACTTATTATGACCGGGATTATGCGAATGGCTATGAATCAGATTTGATTCTTGATCCGTCCGCATGGGACAATTCCAGTTATTATATGGTCTTTATGTGTGGAGATGATAAGATTGTCCACATTCAGACGGATTGCGACAACGACCGCCGATTGGTGATTTTCAAGGACAGCTATGGCAATGCATTAGTACCATGTCTGACCAGTTCCTTTTCTGAGATCTATGTGTGTGATATGCGGTATTTCAATTTGAATGCCATTGATTTTATTCAGGAAGAAGCAAAGGCAACCGATGTTCTATTTTGCATGAATGTATTCAGTGCGAATGGGCCAAACGGACAGGATCTGGAAGTTGTCCGCACACAAAATGCTGCATATGACACAAGCAGTTGGGAAGATGCAGATACAGAATTTTAAATGCAAGAAAAGAAAAAGGAGATTTGCAAATCATGAAAGAATTACAAGTACCATTCGATAGTGCGTGGATTCTGAAAAACCGCAGAAAGATTAAAAAGGCTCTGCTGGCAGACGGCACACCTCGCATGGAAAAAAAGATTGCAGTTCTGGGCGGTTCTACCACAAATGATATTGTTTCCATGTTGGAACTGTTCCTGCTGGACAATGGGATTCAGCCGTCTTTCTATCAGTCGGAATATGCCCGTTATTGGCAGGATGCTATGTTTGAAAATCCAGAGCTGGAAGCTTTTCAGCCGGACTTGATTTTCATTCACACCACCAGCCGCAACATCACAGAATTTCCGGAGGATGTGTATTGTCCGGCAGAAACCGTAGAAGCAGCCTTGGAGCGGCAGTACACCCACTTTACCCAGATGTGGGATCGTCTGGCGGAAGGATATCATTGCCCAATTATTCAGAACAACTTTGAACTGCCAGCTTATCGGCTGTTGGGCAATCGGGATGCTTCAGATATTCACGGCAGAATCAACTTTATCACACGCTTAAACTGCAAGTTTTATGATTATGCAAATACGCACACCTCGTTCTATATTCACGATATTCAGTATTTGTCCGCTTGCTATGGTTTGGATGCATGGGCAGAACCGTCTTATTGGTATCTGTATAAATATGCTCTGAGCGTGCCAGCCATTCCGGATTTTGCCTACAATCTGACTCGAATTATTCGTTCTATTTACGGCAAGAACAAGAAAGTTCTGGCGTTGGATTTGGACAATACCCTCTGGGGCGGTGTTATTGGCGATGATGGACAGGAAGGCATTGAAATCGGACATGAAACCTCCATGGGACAGGCATATGAAGAGTTGCAGGGCTATTTGAAACAGCAGAAAAAAATTGGTGTATTGCTGACAGTCTGCTCAAAGAATGAACCGGAAAATGCTCTGCTGGGCTTGAATCATCCGAGCGGTGTTCTGAAGCCAGACGACTTTGTCACCATCAAGGCAAACTGGGAGCCAAAAGACCGCAATTTGGTAGAAACTGCTGCGGAATTGAATCTGTTGCCGGAGAGCATTGTATTTGTAGACGACAATCCGGCAGAACGGGCGATTGTTTCCGGACAAATTCCGGGTGTTGCTGTTCCGGAATTTGACTGCGTGGAAGATTGCCTGCGGCAGTTAGACCGTGCTGGATACTTTGAAGTTACCAGCCTGTCAAGTGACGATGCAAAGCGGAATGCCATGTATCAGGCAAATGCACAGCGGGCACAGATGCAGAAAACTTTTGCAGACTATACCGACTATCTGAACAGTTTGGAGATGCAAGGCACGATTCGGGACTTTGAACCGATTTACTTGCAGCGAATCGTCCAGCTGACCAATAAGAGCAATCAGTTCAATTTGACCACGAAACGCTATACACAAAGCGAAATGGAAACGGTTGCAGCATCTGACCGCTATATTCGGCTGTATGGACGGCTGGAGGATAAGTTCGGCGATAACGGAATTGTTTCCGTTGTTATCGGAGAAAAAGTAGACGATGCATTACATATGGACTTGTGGCTGATGAGCTGCCGCGTTTTGAAACGGGATATGGAATTTGCAATGCTGGATGAACTGGTACGGCAGTGTCGGGAGCAGGGCATTCAGAACATTGTTGGCTATTATTATAAGACTGCCAAGAATGCAATGGTAAAGGATTTGTACGGCACATTTGGTTTCACCAAGACGAAGGACATGGAAAATGGCGACAGCGTCTGGGAATTGAATGTTGCAGATTATACAAATAAAAATCATGTGATTACAGTAAATCAGAAGGAGTGTGCAGAACAATGACACATGCAGAAGTAATGGAACGGTTGACAGGAGTATTTCGGGATGTATTTGACGATGACAGCATTGTGATTACAGACCAGACTACCGCAAATGATATTGAGGAATGGGATAGCCTCGAACACATCAACTTGATTGATGCTGTAGAGCAGGAATTTCACATGCAGTTCCAGATGAAGGAAGTTTCTGGAATGAAGAACGTGGGAGAAATGGCAGACATCGTTGCCAATCGGGCAACCGAAAAGCCGAAAAAACGGGGACTGTTCCGCCGATAAATCGGAAAATAGCGTGATACGCTGAGAAAATCGCCGCTGTTTGGGGAAATAAAATCCTCATCTGTCGGAAACAGCGGTTTTTTTCTTGACAGTTCCTGTAATTTCATGGTATCATGATAACACGAAATCTCATGAAATAGGAGTGTTATTATGCTGTTGCAATTAACAGATGTCAATAAAATTTACAATGGAGCACCGCTGCTCAAACATATTTCTCTCACGATTGAAGACCGTGACCGGATTGGTTTAATTGGTGTGAATGGCTGCGGAAAATCGACCTTGTTAAAGTTGATTACGGAACGGATTCTGCCCGACCATATTCAGGAAGGGGACGGCGAAATCATCAAGAGCAGTCATACCAGTATCGGCTATCTGGAGCAGATGGGCGGTCTGGAGAAAGAACAGACGGTTTGGCATGAGATGCACAATGTCTTTCAACCGTTGCTGGATGCACAGGCACGTATGCGAGAGCTGGAACAGGAATTGGCGAACAATTCCGAAGCAGCGGCAGAAGAATATCACCGTTTGCAGACTTATTTTGAAAGCAATGACGGCTATCAGATTGATGTGAAAATCAAAATGGTGCTGAACGGCATGGGCTTCGGTGCAGAAACCTATGAGCGGAAAATTTCCAGTTTCAGCGGTGGGGAAAAGACTCGACTGGCAATTGCAAAATTGCTGTTGGAAGAACCAACGCTGTTGATTCTGGACGAACCGACCAACCATCTGGACTTTAAAACCGTCATGTGGCTGGAAGATTACTTGAAAGATTATAAGGGTGCTTTGCTGCTGGTATCTCATGACCGTTATTTCTTGAATCGGCTTTGTACTTCGATTTGTGAGATTGAACACGGTGTGCTGACTCGCTATAAGGGCGACTATTCTGCCTATACCGTGCAGAAAGAAGCCGCTGTGATTCGGCAAACAAAAGAGTATGAATTGCAGCAAAAAGAAATTGCCAAGCTGGAAGATTATATTGCTCGCAATCAGACCAGAGCCTCTACGGCAAAGAGTGCCCAGAGCCGCATGAAACAGCTGGAAAAGATGGAGCGGATTGAAAAGCCGATTACCTACCAGAAGTCAGCACGGGTACAGTTTACCTACGACATCGAACCGCCGCAGCAGGTCTTGCAGGTGCAGGATATTGCCATTGCAGTCGGCAGCGGAGCAGAACGAAAAGTGTTGGCAGAACCAGTTTCCTTTGAAGTGCGGCGAGGAGAAAAATGGGGCATTATTGGGGAAAACGGTGTTGGAAAGTCAACCCTGTTGAAAATCTTACAGGGGCAGCTGCCGCATGTTGGAAAGATTCGTTGGGCAGCCCAGACGAAGATTTCCTATTTTGAGCAGGAAAGCACCAACCTGCACCCAGCGAAAACCGTAATGCAGGAAATTCACGACCGTGTTCCGACATGGCTGGACTATGATGTTCGGAGTCTGTTGGGCAAGGTGCGAATTACAGGGGAAGAAGTTTACAAGCAAGTGGGTGTACTCAGCGGTGGCGAACGGGCAAAGGTTTGTTTTGCCGTCATGATGCTGGAGCATGGCAATATTTTGATTTTGGACGAACCGACGAACCATCTGGATATTTCCATGAAAGAAGTCATCGAAGATGCCATGAAAACCTTTACCGGAACGATTCTGTTTGTATCGCATGACCGGTATCTGCTGGATCAGGTTGCAGACCATATTTTAGAAATCACACCGACAGGTGTAAAGACGTATATCGGCGGATTCCAAAGCTGGTTAGATGCAACGAAAAAAGAAGCAGCTGCTGCAAATGCGGCGGCTCAGGCAGTTGAAACGGAAAAGAAAAAAGAGGACAAGCAGCAGATGTATCGTTCTAAGGAACAACGTGCAAAAGCTGCTCAGCAGCGAGCAAGAATGCGGCAGCTGGAACAGCAGTCCGAGGCGATGCAAGCGGAACTCGATGCCCTCAACGAAGAAATAACAAAGGAAGAAGTGTACAGCGATTTCAATTTGATGCAGGAAAAGTGCAAGCGAATGGATACTTTGCGGACAGAATTGGATGCAGCACTGGAAGAGATGATTTTGTTGGAAGAGGAATTGGGGTAAAATTGACAGATGTTGAAAATAAATTTCTTTTCAAATAAAATGATTGTAGAAATTGCTTCTTTTCAAAAAGTGTTTTTTATGGTATAATAAGGGTATTCGGAAAAAGAGAGGATGGATTTCATGAAAAATAGGAACAAATGGATGATTGGCGGAATGCTGCTGGCAGCTTTGGGAATCGGGTCTTTTTTTACCCAGCAAACAGCGGTTACCGCTGCGGAGATCAATATTCCATACACAGATTCCAATCAGGGGTTTACAACTGGAATTGACGGCACATCACTTTGCTTGAATCTGCGAAATGCAAATAACTGTATTTGTGAAGATATTCCGCAGGATGTTGATTGTTCGGGGTATTTATCTGTTACGTTTTCCATTCATGGCATTGGAACAGATGCCTACCGATTGCAGAAAGACGGCACACAGGGAACGCCTTATTTTGCGGAATTGGTTGGTGTTGTGCGTTCTGCACAGGATGAAGAAATTTTGCGGTTTTGCAATGGGGAAGAAGATGATTTTGCACCGGGAACAGTTGCCATCACAGGAGATGGAACATATACCGTTCGTACAGAGTTGACACAAGATGCAGACCAAATTTTATCGTTGGCAGTTAACACGAACATTGATTTGTATCGGTATCAGGAAGAGGGAAACCTTTCAAAATCTGGAATTACAATGCAGGTAGAATCTGTTACAACACAGCAGGAAACCGCTACAAAACAGGCTACAGCAAGGCAGGAAACACCGATTTTTGCACAGGATTTTAATACAACGATGCCAATGACAACGACGCAAAGAGCAACCACAACAACTGCCACTACGCCATATTGGTACGGGACAACAACTTCCACCACACCATATTGGCATTGGTCAGTAAATGGAACAGAAATTACTACAACCGCAATGACATGGAAAACTGTTGTAAGAACGACAAAACCTGCACAGGTTGTGACAACAACCAAAAAAGTTGTCAGCTCTAGGGGATATTATCTTTCTGCCCTTGACCAATCCAGTACCATTGGATTAGGAGAACAGCTGCAATTATTTGTAGGAAATGATGGCAGTTATACAGTATCTTCCAGCAATCATCAGGACATCATTCCGGCATGGGTTTCTTTTCAACCGGATGTTGCAACGGTAGATGATACGGGTCTAGTCACGGCGGTTTCAGAGGGAAAAGCTGTGATTGCAGCAGAAATCAATAATACAGCTGTTTCCATTGAAATTACAGTTGCCGTCCCTACAACAACGACAATCACAACTGAAGATTTAACATGGGGAACGACCACAAAACCGTCTGCGGTGAATGTTTCTGTTCGTGCACCGCAAATTGTAACCATCAATAATATCAAGCGGATTCCGAAAGAACAAGCACAATTGCAATTATATCTTTTGAATCAGCCGAAAGATTCTGATGTAGTTTGGTCTTCTTTTTATCCTGAGAATGCCTCTGTTGATCAGAATGGACTTGTAACCGGTCTTTCAGGGGGCAAAGCAGTGATTGGAGCAATGATAGATGGGAAAGTTTACGCAATTACACTCTATGTAGTTGGAGAAGAAGCTACAACCACTGCAAAATCATCTAGCACGGTTACGACAGGAACGGAAACCATAAAGGGAGATATAAACGGAGATGGTGTCGTTGGTGTTGATGATGCTGTTATCCTGTTGCAGTATTATGCAAAAAAAGCTGCTGGATTAAATCCAAAATGGGAAGATTTAAAGTAATTTTTCTATGAAACCAACAACCGCCCCCGTATGAATTTCACATACGAGGGCGGTCGTTTTTGTTTATTGATTGGAATCAGCGTTCAAAGCGGTTATTCCATGTCGTTATAGATATCGGCATTTTCAAGGGAAATCGTTGTATTTGCTCCGCAGGTTGCCAGAATTTGCAGCAATGCACTTTTCGGCAGTTTTGCATTAGACAAGTCCACAATCGGATTTGCAGCACGGCTTGCATCCTGTTTCCATTCCTGATAGGAATACGCTGGTAGAGCCTGTAAAACAGCATCCGGCTGAACCGGCAGAATCTGCATGCACGCTTGTTTTACCGTGAACTGAATGGAAACCTTGCCATCTGTTCCGCTGGTAACGGGCAAAGAAAATGTCCGCAGCAGCGTTCCGTCTGTATCCTTGCGGCTGTCTGACAGATAGCGACCCTGTTCCAGTGCATAGGTTTTGGTGTCCGTGTCTGTCTGCACGGTGCAGCGAATTCGTTCGGTTTCGGAACTGCCTGCAAGGGTAAACCGGAATTGATAGGCAGTTTTCGGCAGCTGTTGCAGCTGTGCGGAGATGGTTGCAGAAGTGGTTTCTTCTGTTGCATCCAGCTCCCACAATTCCATGGGGTCACCGTCTGCATCGGTGACCGTCAGCAGTGTGCTGAAACGGGATTTCGTTGAAAATGCAGGTGCACAAAATAATAAATCTTCCATATGAAGCTCCTTTTTTAAAATCGGAGCGGCTGTGTTCTGTGCAGACGCACACAGCTGAATGGTATGGTCGTCTACCAGAACGGCACGACCGCTTTTTAAAAGACCTTTTGCTCGTTTCGGATAAGTGCTGCCGATGATTTGACCAGCAGCATCCTGTACCATTACGTTTTTTTGCATGGGTTTCTCCCCCTTGGTAACCATCATTTGATTTTGCCGTACCGTTTTTTTGTATGGGTGTCCGCCCCAACGGCTGACTTTAGTATAGCAACTTTGGATGAAGTTGTCAAGTGGGAGTAATAATTTTTCCAGAAAAACAAATTCCCACAAAACAGCATGAAACATTCTGCTTTGTGGGAATTGTAATCTTATTTTATTCTACAGTTGGCTGTACTGCTGGAGCAGTTGCTTTTTCTCGGAAAATCCGTCCGAATACAAACCGCACCAATGGACCAGCAAAGAACAGCTGCCAGCACAGAGCCATTGGAAAATTAAAGACGGTTGTTTGCAGCCACATACTGATGATTTGTTTTCCGGGGTGCTGGAACAAAATCGTAGCAGCCAGACTCATCAGCGGACACATCCATGCAACAGAAACCGCAGAGATGGCGAGAATCAAATGGAATGGACGTTCTGTTTTTACATCGACCATGCGAAATGCTGCTTTTTTCGCCAGATTTCCGACTAAGAAAAAGTCCAGAATAAAGGCAATTGGCATCATAATCGGCAATTCTCGGAATGCAGCTAGAAAAACAGCGTTGCTCATCCCGCCAGTATTCAGGGCGATGTTATAGCAAACCATCGCATAGACCATGACGAACACCATCAAAATGGTAAAAATAACTTCCTGAAATTTGTTTTTGGGCATAAAAAATTCTCCTTTCGATTTTAAAACAGCACGCATAGAAATTTGTGTTGTTCGTTATCATTCAGGAGAATGTTTCGTTTCCAATAAAACCAATTCTATTCTGTTTTTAAGTACATGACTATGATAGCAAAAAAACGGGCATTTGTCAAGAATCAATATGCATTTTCGGCATTTTTTCGGAAAAGATACTGTGAAATCTGTGCTTTTTCCGGACAAATTGCCCGTATTTCTTGCAGAAAGTTTATTTTACAATTTCGTCAGAATCCAGCACAATGGTAAATGGCCCATCATTGCACAGCGAAACTTGCATATCTGCTCCGAAAATGCCATGTTCCACGACAGGAACAGTTTGCTTGCAGTAGGCAATCATGTATTCATACAGAGCCTCTGCGGTTTTGGGTGCTCCGGCAGCAATAAAGCTGGGGCGGTTGCCCTTTCGGCAGTCTGCATATAATGTGAATTGCGAAACCAGCAGCAGTTGACCGCCAACGTCTTGCAGGGACAGGTTGATTTTATCGTTTTCATCGGAAAAAATCCGCAGCCGCATCATTTTATCCGCCATTTTTTCTACAATGGCTTCGGTGTCATTCTGACCAATTCCAACAAGTACCAAATAGCCTTTGTTGATTGCTCCAACGACAGAGCCGGAAACGGTGACAGATGCCTGTGTCACTCTTTGAATTATCAATCGCATAGGGTTAATGCTCCTTTTTCTTCTGTTGTTTTTCTGCTTTCAGCAGGGCACGGGCAGTCGCAAAAGCAGCTGGTTCGCCCTCTTTTGCAAGAATCTCTAGTAGTTGCATGAGCTGCCGTTCTGTTTCTGGATGCAGGCAGCCGTTTTTTCGGGCAGTGGAGTTCTGGAAATATTCCAAGGGGGCTTGATCAGTGTACTGTTCGCCCTTATAAATCTTGCTGGCAGCTAAGCGGTCGCAGAACATCTCTACCAGAAATCGGGCTGGCATTTTTACGGGCATGACTTTCTTTTCCACGGGGTTGTAGTCCGTCCAGTATTCAAAGTGATGGCGGTTTCTACCTTTGTGGTGTAGCCATGCGAGAGAATAACCGAGGATTTCTCGTTCTTTTTCGTTGGGGCTGCGGTTTCCCTGATAATATTTCACGCCGGGAATAAATTCGGTCGGGCTGTATTTGGAAAGGTCATGGCGGAGTCCCTGCCAGAGAATCCCTGCTTTTTTGCAGTGGGCAATGACTTTATGCCGATGACGGGTAATCAATAAAAAGTGATGCCAGAGATTTCGCAACATGCTGCAATCGCCTCCTGTTGTTTATTGTATCATATTTTTTGGAAGCTGTAAAGAGAGCACATGCAAGGGCTTTTGGAAAATCTGGCTGTAATAGGATGGCTTGACTGAAATCGTTTTCATGAAACAAAAAAGCTCGCAACCTGCGAGCTTTTTGTTATGTTTAATAAACCATCATCATCAGGAGATCCCAGAACATGTGCAGCCCAATCGGCAGCAGCAGACTTTTTGTTTTCACAAAAATCACGCTGAACAGAACGCTCAGCAGCAAAATGCTGATGAAGCCGAAGTGTGCAAAGTTTGAGAAAAACGTGCCGTCCATCATCCACTTTGGAAAATGAATCATCAGAAATAGAACGGCATTGATTCCAATGGCAACCCCTTTATGAGATTCACAGTAGGTAAGGTTCAGCAGCCAGCCTCGAAAAACAAGTTCCTCTGTTAGTCCAACAAACAGAACGACAATCACTGAGGAAAGCCCGAAGTCCGGCAGAATCTGCAAACCGCCATGCAGCCGATACGCTCCGAAGAGCAGGTAAACTGCAAAGAACGGAAAGACCAGCAGCCATGGCAACTGATTGCGATTCCAGGAAAAGCATTCCTTTGGGGTGGCGTAAACATCGCCGGAGAACCGACAGAGCAGAATCGCTGCTGGAAGCGTCCAGATGAGATTCTTGAAAATGCCGTTTGCAACCAATGAACAGAGCCAATCCGAGGAAATGTGTGCGGTCAGAAATGGAGCAATCCAAACATGATACACTGCCCAGACTGCATAGAAAAGCAGAAAATAGACCATCAGCGTGATTGCTTTTTGTTTTTTTGAATGGGTCATGGAATCACCGCTTTGTTTCTTCATTCTGCTGCTGTTTCAGCAAATCCCGAATTTCAGTCAGCAGGGCAATGTCTGGAGCAACCTTTTCCGGTTCTTCTTTCTTTTCTTCTTCTTTTTTCTTGAAGGTCAGATTTCGCATCGTGTTGACTGCCTTGACAATCAGGAACACACAGAATGCAGTAATCAGAAATGTGATGACAGCGGAGAGAAATGCACCAATGTTGATGTAAGGATGATTGCCCCACGGAATATGGAAACCGAGGTCTTGGAAGTTGATGCCGGCAATCACTGCCCCAACCAGCGGCATCAGCACATTGTCTACCAGTGCATTGACAATTGCGGTGAACGCACTGCCGACAACAACACCGACTGCCATATCCAGCACGTTGCCTTTGGAGATGAATTCTTTGAATTCTCCCAAAAAGCGGGTGATTGCGTTTGATTTCTTCTGTGGGTCTTTGGTTTCAGTAGCCATTTTCTTATCCTTTCTATTCTGCTGTGTTGTGAAAAAGGGGAACAACTGCAAACAGAATCCTTGATTTTTTATGATTATACCATAAATCGACACAAATTGTCAAATTGCATACCAACAATCGGAGCGTTGCTTTTTTGTTGGAATTTTTTGTATTGTACAAAAAACTATCAGGGTTGACAAATAAAACTAATAGTGGTATATTAGAAAAGAGTAAAATCAGAAAAGGGGATTTTGGATGTTTTGTAAAAATTGCGGACATGAATTGCCGGAGGATGCAAAGTTTTGCATGAAGTGTGGAACACTTTTGAAATCAGAATCTTCCTCAACGGAAACGGATGGGAAACCGATTGCATCGAATGCAGAGGGCAGTCAAACCGTCCATACCAGTGCCGTTGCGAACAGGGAGCGGCTTCTTTGGGTGATGGTTGTGATTTTGGTTGTTGTTGTGGGAGTTCTTGCAATTGCATTGGGAACAACTAAAATGGGAAAACAAAACAATGTTGAACCAAATGATGAAGCCATTGCAGAAGTGCAGGATTCTCATGAAACGACCACCACGGAATTCACAACGACAGCAGCCACGACAACCATCATCACCACAAAGGCAACGACAAAAGCAACCACCGCTGCAATCACAACAACCAAACAGACAACGGCAACCACCGCAGAAAAGGTACAAACCTATAGCGTTACATTTGAAGCAGATGAATTGATTGCACAAGCTGGCTTGATGCTGAATGGTCATGTAGGAATTGCAGTTTTGAGCAATTTGACATGCACCAATGGAACTGCAAGTGTTGAAACAAGTACGACCTATATTTATGATTCTCTGATTCGAGTGACTGTAACGGGTGCAACCGCTGGGGAAGTTAAGATTAGCGGAACGATTACAACCTATGGATTAGATACGTTGGACGGCCAGACCGTTTCTTATCCAGATTCTTCCGGTACATTTATCGTCAGCAAAACAGTTGGAGGCAATTCCGGCAATGCATCCAATGCAAGTCAAAATGCAAATTCGTCAAATAACGCTTCTCACGCCTCCAGTTCTGTCAGTGGAATGAAAGGGCAAATCAACTGCCATGGAGGAACGGTTGCAGGATTTACCACGGATTATGTAGTAAATAGCGGTGCATGTGGAATCGTTCGGCAGAGTTTGGGCAATACTTGGCACGTAACCGCAAAAAATTCGTGTTACAATTACGGAATTACTTGGTATGAACTGTGGGATTCCGATGACGGAGATTATTACGGCTGGGTCGATGCTAACTACATTGATTTCTATTAAGCGTCAAAAATAAACCATACAACGGGAGCAGGTGCAATCATTTGCTCCCGTTTTGCGTGTTGGAAGTGATACGAGGGCTTTTTTGTAGGAATTGTAACTTGTGGGGTTGACAAATAAAACTAATAGTGTTATACTATAGAAAAAATAGATTCGAAAAGGGGATTAATCATGTTTTGTAAAAATTGTGGACGGGAATTGCCGGAGGATGCAAAATTTTGCGTGCAATGCGGAGCATCTATGAAACAAAAAGCAGAATCAACAGAAAAAACTACGGAAACAGATACTTCCAATGCAGAAGGCAGTCAAGCAATCGGTGCAAGTTCGATTGTGAAAAAGGAATGGTTTCCGTGGGCGATTGTTCTGCTTTTGGTAGTGATTGTGGGAATCCTTGCAGTTGCGTTGGGAACAACGAAAATGGGAAATCAAAACAATGTTGAACCAAACAACGAAAACATTGCAGAAGTGCAGGACTCTCAAGAAACGACCACCATAGATTTGACAACAACAGCAGCAACCACAAAGGCAACTACAACAGCGACTACCACCGTAACAACAACGACAACCGTTGCAACGACTGCCAAACCAGTGGTAACTACAACTGCAAAACCAAAGCCGTATGTCACTGCTTCTGCAAAGACATTTTTGCTTTCCGGATATGATGGCTCTAAGGTGCGGTTATATTTGGATGGCAATTTCTACAAAGCCTACATCAAAATAAACGGCATCAGTTATGATACCACCGTATTGCGAAGCGATTTCAGCGATTATGTGGAATTGCCGTTTAATCCGATTGCAAATCCAGAAACCACGCTTTCTGTCACACCGTATGATGATGCCGGAAATGCTGGGGATACAGTTACTTGTGCGATTCCAACCGATGCAGAAGGAACAATCAATACAGGTGGAATTTTAATTGATGGTCTCAATATAAGAGGACAAATCAACTGTCATGGCGGTGTTGTAGCTGGATATACGACCGATTATGTTGTAAATGGCGGTGCATGCGGAATGGTTCGGCAGAGCCTTGGAGATACTTGGCATATAACTGCAAAGAATTCGTGTTACAACTACGGAACGAATTGGTATGAACTATGGGATTCCGATGACGGAGATTATTACGGCTGGGTCGATGAGAATTACATTGATTTTTATTAAGTGTCAAAAATAAAACATGCAGCGGGAGCAGATGAAACCATTTGCTCCCGTTTTTCTATAGGGAAGTTGCAGCTTGATTTCTATTTTCCAGCTGGATTTCCGCTTGACATTCTAAGGGTAAAATGTTATAATGATAGCAGTATGCCAACCTGTCTATTAAATGGTATTGCAGTATATTTTTTCGCTTTTGTGGAATACTGTTTGAAAAACAATCCACAGGAAAGGCGGAATGGATATGCAGACATCATGGACAGCATCCACTTCGGCAGAAACGCCTTCTGCCACAGATGAATCAGAACAGCAGTTGCAAGAAGCCGTTTTGATTGCAGAATCCGGCAGCATTCGCCCACAGAATGCAAAACATCTCATCCACTGTTTGACCATCATTGGACAGGTGGAAGGGCATTATATTCTGCCGGCTGAAAATAAAACAACCAAGTATGAACACATCATTCCCGCTTTGATTGCGATTGAACAGGATCGCAGCATTGAAGGACTGATGATTTTACTCAATACGGTTGGCGGTGACGTGGAAGCAGGGCTTGCCATTGCAGAAATGATTGCCGGAATGCAAACCCCGACCGTTTCTCTGGTACTGGGCGGCGGCCATTCCATCGGAGTGCCGCTAGCAGTGAGTGCGAAGCGGTCTTTTATTGTGCCTTCGGCAACGATGACGATTCACCCCGTCCGAACAAATGGACTGGTTGTCGGCGTGCCGCAGACATTTGCTTATTTTAATCAGATTCAAAATCGAATTATCGAATTTATTACACGGTGCAGTCACATCCAAACGGAACGGCTGCTTTCTTTCATGCATCGTACAGATGCCCTTGCAACCGACATCGGTTCGATTCTGACCGGTGAAGAAGCAGTGGCAGAAGGGCTGATTGACCAGCTCGGCAGCTTACAGGATGCGATTTCCTGCCTGTATGAATTGATTGAAGCAGCACCGCTGCGTTATACGGATGCGTCTGTGCCGTCATCTACACTGGGAAAGGACGGTTGCAGTGGGACGAACGGCAAAATCAAAACCAAAGAAAAAAGCCACCCCCAAGAATAGCGATCATCAAAATACGCAGGGATTTAATGCAGCCGAAATCAAAGGGGCTGCTGATGCGGATACCAAAAAAGAAGAAAAACTCACCGAGAAGCAGAAAACGGATTTGAAATTCAAATCCGTTCTGCTGATGGTGTCAGCAGCATTGGTATTGCTGCTGGTATTCATTCCGGGAAGTTCCGGTTGGAGATGGATGCACAATGGATTACTAGGACTGTTCGGTGTTTCCGTTCTGACATGGCCGATTGTATTGGTTTTGGCAGGGCTATTCTTACAGCGGCAGATTCAGGGACAAAAACCAAAGGAACACCGACCGAAAGATGTCAGTACATATTTTTTGTACGGATTGGGCATTGCGGTTCTGGTCAGCAGTACGGTGCAGGTTTGGTTTGGGGAGACGCTCCGAACCAAGAACCCGATAGATGCTCTAATTGCATTCTATCACGCTGGGCAGGATAACCCCTTGTTTAACGGCGGTGCAATTAGTGTGCTCGCCTATATCTTATCGGCTCTGCTGGGCAGTCCCGGCGATAAAATTTGTGTCTTGTTTGTCCTGTTTTTAGTCGTCATGTGGCTGATGGGCTGGGATATGCTGGACTTGAAAGATTGGGTCTGTCGGGCTGGCGGTTTCCTCCGAAATCTGCTGTTCCCGACCAAAGATGCGTTACCAGCGGAAGAAGACGTTCCAGATTTGGAAGAACCAAAAAGAATCGGCTTTTTCTCCAACCTATTTCACAAGGCAGAAGAACAGGAGCAGGAAGCGGAAGCAGTGCAGGCCTCAGAGGCACAAAATACACAGGAATTGGATGCTGGCGAAATTATCGCTGCAACCAATGGGTTAGCGGAAACACCGATACCACCGCAAGAACCGCCCTTACAAGAGCCGTTTCAGATGCAGTATGATGCGGTTGAACCAACGCTTGATGTTGAACCTCCAGAGCCGGAAGAACCGATTTTTGAGCCAGAATCGGAACAGATGCCAAGACAGTTGGATTTGTTTCAGGAGCAGGGAATGGAAGCGGTTGTTCCGGAAAATGCAATGCATCCAGAGCCGGAAGAGCCTGCTTATCAGATTCCAAGCCTTTCTCTGTTGAAGCGGAGTAACAACACGGGCAAAAGTCCGGAGATCCAACAGGAATTGGAACGCAATAAAAGAATGCTGGAGGAAACCCTGAAAGATTTCAATGTAGGTGTTTCCATGAAGGATGTTCAGCGTGGGCCATCTGTTACCAGATATGAAGTGCAGCCGAATGCTGGGGTAAAAGTTTCTAAAATTACAGGCTTATCGGATGATATTGCCTTGAATCTTTCTGCCCAGAGCATCCGAATTGAAGCCCCTGTTCCGGGAAAATCAGTCGTAGGGATTGAAGTTCCGAACCGGAAAAAAGATGTGGTAAAACTGCGAGATATTCTCGAATCCGATGCGTTCCAGAATGCAAAAAGTCAGCTGGCGTTTGCAGTCGGAAAGGACATCGCCGGAAATGCGATTATTGGCGACATTGCAAAAATGCCACATTTGATTATCGCCGGTGCAACAGGCTCTGGTAAATCTGTCTGCACCAATTCCATCATCATGAGTATTCTGTTTCATGCAACACCGGAACAAGTGCGGTTGATTTTGATTGACCCGAAAATTGTAGAATTTCGGGTGTATGAGGACATTCCCCACTTGCTGATTCCGGTTGTCACTGACCCGAAAAAGGCAGCTGGTGCATTGAACTGGGCGGTACAGGAGATGGAACACCGTTACCAGACCTTTGCGGACAACGGGGTACGGGATTTGGCAGACTATAACAAGAAAATCCAGAGTCAGCCCGACGGGCAGACGCTGCCGCAAATTGTCATTGCGATTGATGAGTTGGCAGACTTGATGATGACTGCATCCAAAGAAGTGGAAGATGCCATCTGTCGGCTGGCACAAAAGGCAAGAGCTGCTGGAATGCACTTGATTATTGCAACGCAGCGACCAACCACTGATATTATTACGGGCTTGATTAAAGCGAATATTCCGAGCCGAATTGCCCTGTCTGTCATGTCACAGGTGGACTCTCGAACAATTTTGGATACAGGCGGAGCAGAAAAGCTGCTGGGGCATGGTGATATGCTGTATTTGCCGAATGGTATGCCGAAGCCGATTCGTGTACAGGGCTGTTTTGTTTCCACAGAGGAAATTGAAAAAACAGTGGCATTCGTCAAGCAGCAAGCACAGGCGGCTTATGATGATTCTGCTTTGGTCGGTGTTGAACAGAATATTCCAGTTCTGAAGGGTGAAACGGCAAGTCCGGACGGAAATGCAGACCCCCGACTCGAAGAAGCCATTCAGGCAGTTGTAGAGTTGGGGCAGGCATCCACGTCTTCATTGCAGCGTTATTTGAATGTTGGCTATGCTCGTGCTGCCCGAATGATTGACGAACTGGAAAAGATGGGGATTGTCGGCGGATACAACGGGGCAAAACCTCGAAAAGTGCTGATGACCAAGCAGCAGTATGAAGAACGAAAAATGCGGAATCTGCCGTAAAAGAAACCAAGAGGAGGAACAGCCATTATGGCACAAGGCTTTTTGCCGGTTACAAAAAAAGAATTGCTGGAAACGGGCGTTTCCCAGCCGGATTTTGTCTATGTGGTCGGGGATGCATATGTAGACCACCCCAGTTTCGGGGCTGCAATCATCTCCCGTCTGCTGGAA
>ENA-OPEE01001072-OPEE01001072.1-human-gut-metagenome-genome-assembly--contig:-NODE-1072-length-21002-cov-2.756719_pt1 | contig 21002 bp, 16 predicted proteins | sample MGYA00241263_ERZ501506 | MGnify/ENA primary metagenome ERZ501506 (study PRJEB25962, sample SAMEA2042626) | human gut metagenome | biome: human gut; feature: human-associated habitat; material: faeces...
GTAGGATTCTGGGAGAGCAAAGAAGCGGTTCTGGAAAGCCGTAATGTGGAGCGGATTTTCCGCACACAGATTGATGATGCGAAACGGAACGCAATGGTAAAAGGCTGGAGAGCAGCGGTAGGCTGTTCCAGAGACTGGGTTAAAAAGATCCAGTAAAAGACAAAAAAGAAAAGTCATGCAGCGGGACAAGAAAAAGGATGTCCTGTGCATGGCTTTTTTGCGCTTCCGGAACTGCCATGGGCAGACCGGCGTAGTATGTCGGTTGCGGAATTGATCCGTCCGAACTTACAGAGTGGTCAGATCGATCTTGTAATCGTCGGAACCTTCTCCGTCTGCAGTGTAATAAGCTGCTCTTTCTTCTGCATTTACATAGATGTGGAGCTCTTTGCCCTTAAGGCCTTTTGCTTCTGCATCTTTCTTAACAGCTGTCTCAAGGTCGGCAACTGTGATGGATGTCTCAAAAATTTCAAGTGTGATGCCGCTGATCTTATGATTTTTTACAGTGTTTTTAACTTCTTCTACTACTTCTGGTGCCTTGGCTGCTACAGTCTCGGTTGCTTTCTTGACTGCTTTTACAGTTTTTTCAGCTGCAGGTGTTTTCTCAATCTTCTCTACAGTTGATTTCACGGTAGCTTTGGCTTTTGTGGTTGCGCTCTTCAGGTTGCTTGTTGCTCTGCTGTTTCTTTTTTTCTCCATAATGGAACACTCCCTTCCACATATTTCTCTGACGGAACGGCTCCGCCGGAATATGTACCCGTCTACAGTATCATGAATCCGCGGGAAAGTCAAATTTTTGTATGGGTGTTGCATTTCAGGCGTGGGTCGTATAAACTGGATTACAGTGAAATTGCCGGGTTACGATGGTAAATATATTCAGACAGGGGTACAGATATTGAAAAATATTCAGGAAGATATTAAATCAGGAAAATTTAAACAGGTATATCTCCTTTATGGAGAGGAAGCTTATCTGAAACAGCAGTATAAAAGAAATCTGGTGAAAGCACTCAATCCGGATGACGATACCATGAATTTTGCCAGATATGAGGGGAAGGGCATCGATATCCGGGAGCTTATAAGCCTTTTTGACACCATGCCTTTTTTTGCGGATCGAAGGACCGTGCTTCTGGAGGATACCGGCTTTTTTAAGAACAAGTGTGAGGAGCTGGCGGATTATATGAAGAATCTTCCGGATTATCTTTATCTGGTGTTCTGTGAATCTGAGGTTGACAAGCGAAGCCGTATGTACAAGGCTGTGAAGGCGTGCGGGAGTATCGGAGAATTTAAGCAGCAGGATGAAAAGACGCTGATGCGATGGGCTGCAGGAATCCTTGGGAAAAATGGCCGTAAGATCACGCAGAGGGATGTGGAACTGCTTTTGTCCATGACAGGGACCGATATGGGAAACCTGAGAATGGAACTGGAAAAGCTGATTTCCTATACAGAAGGAAGAGAAGTGGTGACTGCGGCGGATATCCAGGCTGTCTGTACCACACAGACAACCAATAAGATCTTTGATATGGTACGTGCTGTTACTGAGAAAAATCAGAAACGTGCTCTGGATCTGTATTATGATCTTCTGACGCTTCGGGAACCGCCGATGAGGATCCTGTTTCTTCTGGCAAAACAGTTCCGCCAGATCTGTCTCACAAAGAAACTGTCCCAGGAAGGGCTTTCGCAGACAGAAATTGCGTCCAAACTGGGAGTACCTTCGTTTGTTGTGCGGAATCTGGCTTCCTGTGCCAGATCCTACACAGTGGAAGAACTGGAAAATGCAGTACGGGATTTCGTGGATGCAGAGGAAGCTGTGAAGACAGGTACACTGGGAGATGTGCTCAGTGTGGAACTTCTGATCGTGAAATACAGTTCGGCGAGAACAAAAAGTGCATGATTACCATTTTCATGGCGTAGGATTTTGCCACAGAGTTCTGCCGTTATCTCTGAGCCATTTTTCGTATGTTTTATATTCCGGCATTACAGATGCCACCACTGCGTAGAAAGCGGGAGAGTGGTTCATTTCTTTCCGGTGGGCAAGTTCGTGGACAACAACATAATCAAGAACCTGTTCCGGAGCGAAGATCAGACGCCAGTTGAAGTTTAAGTTTCCTTCACTGGTACAGCTTCCCCAGCGGGTTTTCTGCTCCCGGATGGTAATGCGGCCGTAGGTTACGTCCATTTTTCTGGCGTAGGCTGCGGTTTTTCTTTTGAATATTTTGCGGGCAGATTCCATATAATAGCTGCGGCGGAAATCAGAGAGGGGATGATCTTCAGCAGGGGACTGTGACGGTACGGAAGCGGCGCGGGAGATGTGTTCCAGGACCCAGCTTTCTTTCTGGGAGAGAAAGCGATGGATGGTGGAGTCTGACATTGTACGGGGAGCACGGACAGTCACCTGGCCGGAAACGCTGACTTGGATCGCCAGGGTTTTTCGGTTGCTGCGGATGAGACGGTAGGGAAAGGGATGAGATATCATAAAAAAAACTCCTTCAGAAATATATATACAAAAAAGACAGTCGCTGACGGTTCGACTGTCTTTCCTTTTACTTATAAGCTTATAACTAAAATATTCCGTGGTCTATTACGCAATGCTGTTGACAGCTTTGGAAAGACGGGAAATTTTTCTGGCGCAGTTATTTTTGTGGTAAACGCCCTTGGATGTAGCTTTGCTGATTGTGGAGATTGCGTCCTTAAGAGCAACCTCTGCAGCTGCCTTATCCTTATTCTCAACTGCTGTCAGCCTCAACTTTCTTGATCGCGGTTTTAACCTTAGATCTGATCGCTTTGTTTCTTGCAGCCTTAGTTCTGTTAACTAAGATTCTCTTCTTTGCGGATTTAATGTTAGCCAATTCGTACACCTCCGATTCCTAAAAATATAATATAAATTACATTCACAGGAACAGACACGGGCGCTCCTATGAAACATGCTTATATATATTATTATATGTGAAACAGAATGTCAAGATATTTTTCAAAAAAATTACGGAAAAATGACAAAAAAATACCAGATGATGTGGATGCAGGAGAAAAGGATACATATTTATGGGAAAAAGGGAAATAATGAAAACGAAAACACCGAAAAATGTGGCTTTCATGGCGATGATATGATCGGAAAGCAAGTGGGAGCGGAAAGAGTTTACGATTTTACAGAAAAAGAGGATGAGAGTATGACTGGAAGGAGCAGAATCAGAACAGACCTGGCTCTGGAAACAACAGAGCGCTTTCAGGAGGAAAATGTAGAAGTACATGGAGTAGAGATCCAGGAAAAATATGATGCGGAAAAAGACGTCCGGACGACTGTGGTACGGATCACAACAGAAAACGGAGCCAGAACCATGGGAAAACCGCAGGGGACATATATCACCATTGAAGCGCCGGATCTTTCTGTTCCGGATGAGGATTATCACAGGGAGATTTCAGAAGAAGTGGCACATCATCTCCGGGAACTGATCGATTTGGGACGGCAGCAGTCAGTTCTGGTGGTTGGACTCGGGAACCAGGAGATCACTGCGGATTCTCTTGGACCACGTGCGGTTTCCGGTCTTCATATGACAAGGCATGTGATCCGGGAGTATGGACTGAAGTCAAATGCACATATGAAAATGCATCAGATCAGCGGAATCGCACCAGGAGTGATGGCTCAGACCGGAATGGAAACGCTGGAGATCGTTCAGGGGGTCGTTTCCGAAACAAAGCCGGATGTGGTGATCGCCATTGATGCACTGGCTGCCAGAAGTACAGCAAGGCTGAACCGTACCATTCAGATCACGGATACCGGGATCAGTCCGGGTTCCGGAGTTGGCAATCACAGAGAAGGTCTGAATGAGGAAAATCTCTCTGTCCGTGTGATCGGGATCGGTGTGCCTACGGTGGTAGATGCGGCTACCATTGTCCATGATTCCATGGCAGATCTTCTGGATGCACTGGAGGAAGAAGAACAGAAGGAATTTCTGGAGGAAATGATCTCGCCGAAGCTTTATACCATGTTTGTGACACCGAAAGATGTAGATGAAACCGTGCGCTATTTAAGTTTTACCATTTCTGAAGGACTGAATATGGCATTTTCTGATAGTCTAATCGAGGAGGACAGGTCATAAAATACCATAGAGGTGATCGTGGGTGACGAATATCCAGAAGGCATTCTGTGTGGTTTTGAGCCTGATCTTTCTGTGCGTCGTGGCTGCACTGCCGGGGGATTTTTTCAAGCATGGTGAGATCTACAGACAGCTGCCGCTGTATTGCTTTCTGGAAAAGAAAGCTTTGCAGGAGGAAAACGGGCAGGACCGTGAAACAGAGATGCTTTTGCAGGAAAAAAATGCAGAGCATCTGGGGGAGGAAGTGGAAGCGGAAAACCGGAAAGAGCAGGAGGCGCTTCTTCTGGCGGAGGCGGAGAAGGCAGAGGAAAAAGAATCGCCGGAGTCCGTACAGAAGCCTTCTGACAGTGCCGAAACCAAGAAAACTGATGGAAAGCAGAAGGAAAATGTGGAAAAGAAAGATGAAATAAAAAAAGAGACAAGTCAGAAAAAAGAGAAAACGCCGGAAATTACGAAACCGGAAGATACCCCGTCAGAGAGCACTCCGACAAAAACGGCTCCAAAAGAAAAGAAGACCTCTGGCGAAGAAGCCGGAAAAACTCAGGAAACCGTGGCACTGCCTCATCCGCAGATCGATCTGTCTCCTGCGAAACTGGCAGATTTTGATTATGTGATGAATCAGTTTTTTATCCTGGATTCCAATACGGAGACGAATGCACAGCAGATTTGCGGAACCAGATTCCTGAAAGAAGATCTTTCCATAAAACAGGACCCGGAGGTGCCACAGATCCTGATCTATCACACCCATTCCCAGGAAACGTTTGCAGACTCCAGAGAAGGACAGGTGGAAGATACCATCGTTGGAGTGGGCGACCATCTCGCGGAGCTGCTTGAAAAGACATATGGTTATCGGGTGCTTCATGTGACAGACGCTTTTGATATGATGGGCGGGCAGCTGGACCGGAGTAAAGCATATGATTATGCAAGAGCTTCCATAGAAAAGGTCCTGGAGGAGAACCCTTCTGTTGAAGTGGTGATCGATCTCCACAGAGACGGCGTGCCGGATGACCGTCATCTGGTGACGGAAATAGACGGGAAACCAACAGCGCAGCTGCTTTTTTATAATGGGTTGAGTTATACGGTCAACCAGGGAGCGGTGAGTTATCTGCCCAATCCTTACATAGAAGAGAATCTGGCTTTTTCTTTTCAGCTGGAATACCAGGCAGCACAGTACTATCCAAAGCTTTACCGGGGAATTTATCTGGCAGGGCTTCGTTATAACCTTCATCTGAAGCCCCGGGCCCTTCTTCTGGAAGCGGGTGCACAGACCAATACTGTGGAGGAAGTCCGAAATGCCATGGAACCTTTTGCAGATATCTTAAACAGAGTATTGAAAGGCAGTGACAAAAACGGCTAAAATATGATATGATAAAGAGCAGTATGGAAAAATATGCTTTGTGAATGAAAAGCGTGAAGTGACTACATTTACAGGCATGCAGCAGAGCGGAACAGGAATGTCCGTCTGATGCAAGAGAAACTTAAGGAGGATTTCCTGAATGATAGACCAGAGTAAAATTCGAAATTTTTGTATCATTGCACATATTGACCACGGAAAATCAACACTTGCGGACCGTATCATCGAGATGACAGGACTTCTCACGGAGAGAGAAATGCAGGCCCAGGTTCTGGATAATATGGAACTGGAGAGAGAACGTGGAATCACCATCAAATCCCAGGCTGTCCGTATTGTATACAAGGCCAAGGATGGAAATGAATATATTTTTAACCTGATCGATACCCCGGGACATGTAGACTTTAATTATGAAGTTTCCAGGAGTCTTGCAGCCTGTGACGGCGCGATCCTTGTTGTAGATGCTGCCCAGGGAATCGAGGCTCAGACCCTTGCCAACGTATATATGGCGCTGGATCATGATTTGGATGTGGTTCCGGTTATCAATAAGATCGACCTTCCAAGTGCGGACCCGGAGCGTGTTATCAATGAGATTGAGGATGTGATCGGGATTGAAGCCCAGGATGCACCGCAGATTTCCGCAAAGACAGGTCTGAACGTGGAACAGGTTCTGGAGCAGATTGTAAATAAAGTTCCGGCACCGCAGGGAGATGTGGATGCACCTCTGAAAGCCCTTATCTTTGACTCTGTTTATGATCCTTATAAAGGTGTTATCGTATTTTGCAGGATCAAGGACGGCCGTGTAAAAAAGGGCACGAAGATTCATATGATGGCTACCGGATTTACTACGGAAGTCGTAGAAGTAGGATATTTTGGCGCTGGCCAGTTTATTCCCTGTGATGAACTGACGGCAGGTATGGTCGGCTATATTACTGCCAGTATCAAGAATGTGAGGGATACCCGTGTGGGTGATACCGTAACGGACGCAGACAACCCCTGTGCGGAGGCACTTCCGGGATATAAGAAGGTAAATCCGATGGTTTACTGCGGACTTTATCCGGCAGACGGTGCCAAATACGGCGATCTTCGTGATGCCCTGGAGAAACTTCAGCTTAATGATGCGTCTCTTTATTATGAGCCGGAGACTTCCGTTGCTCTTGGCTTTGGTTTCCGTTGTGGGTTCCTTGGGCTTCTCCATCTGGAGATCATCCAGGAACGTCTGGAGAGAGAGTATAATCTGGATCTTGTAACGACCGCACCAAGTGTTATTTATAAAGTTTACAAAACCAACGGCGAGGTCATCGAACTGACCAACCCGACTAATCTTCCGGATCCGTCTGAGATCGAATATATGGAAGAGCCGATGGTAAATGCCGAGATCATGGTGACGACAGAATTTATCGGTGCGATCATGGATCTCTGCCAGGAGAGACGTGGCCAGTATGAAGGCATGGAATATATGGAAGAAACCCGTGCACTTCTGAAATACAGGCTGCCTCTGAATGAGATCATTTACGATTTCTTTGATGCACTGAAGTCACGTTCCAGAGGATATGCGTCCCTGGATTATGAGCTGGATGGTTATGAAAGAAGTGAGCTTGTGAAACTGGATATCCTTGTGAACAAGGAAGAGGTGGATGCCCTTTCCTTTATCGTTCATGCGGATACTGCTTATGAGCGTGGCAGGAAGATGTGCGAGAAACTGAAAGATGAGATCCCGAGGCAGCTCTTTGAGATCCCGATCCAGGCAGCTATCGGAAGCAAGGTCATTGCCAGAGAGACAGTAAGAGCCATGCGTAAAGACGTTCTTGCCAAGTGTTATGGCGGAGATATTTCCCGTAAAAAGAAACTTCTTGAGAAACAGAAGGAAGGTAAGAAACGTATGCGTCAGGTTGGTAATGTGGAAATTCCGCAGAAGGCATTTATGAGTGTCCTGAAGCTGGATGATAAATAGGAGATGACTTTTTGGGAAAAAATATAAAAAGACTGTTTCTGGCAGCAGGACTTCTGGCGATGACCGGAATCCTGCTTACCGGATGCGGTTCAAAAAAGAAAAACGCGGAAGATGAAAGTGTGATCAAGATCAGTATGGCACCGGAGCCGACCGCAACACCAGATCCGAAAACGGTAGATCCGGATGCCGTGACAACCAACGGTAATCTTACTATGGTAAATGAGTATCTGGCTGAAAACGGCGGAGCGGCACTGGGAACAGATGCCGTGACACCAACACCGGCAGCTTCCGACGGAAGCGGGGATAATACGGATGAGACCGGATCAGATTCAACATCCGGGGATGGTACGGATACATCCGATACCGGAGACGTTGCTGATGATGGCAGTGATGCCGGAGATGATGAAAGCAGTTATGATACCGGCGATGGAGATACCTCGCAGTATGACGAAACTGACAGTTATGCGGGTACAGAGGAAGGAGACATGGATGAAGAATAAGGCGAAGAAGCCTATGGAACTCTATGTTCATATCCCCTTTTGTGTGAAAAAATGTGATTACTGTGATTTCCTTTCAGGTCCGGCGGGAAAAGAACGGCAACGGGAATATTTCCAGTCTCTTGGAAGGGAAATCGCTGCTGTTCCGGAATTTCCGGACAGAGAGATCACCACGGTTTTTATTGGCGGAGGAACACCTTCCGTTCCGGATTCTGCTCTTATGGGAGCAATTCTGGATCAGATCAGAAATAAGTTTTTTATGGCCCCGGATGCTGAGATCACCATCGAAGCAAATCCGGGGACTTTATATAAAGAAAAACTTCAGGAATACCGGAAGCATGGAGTGAACCGGTTAAGTCTGGGATTGCAGTCTCCACAGAATCGTGAACTGAAGATCCTTGGGAGGATACACACCTGGGAAGAATTTCTGGAGAGTTTTTTCATGGCAAGGGAAGCGGGATTTTCCAATATCAATATTGATCTGATGAGTGCGATCCCGGAGCAGACCTATGAAGACTGGGAAAAAAATCTCCGTACAGTGGCAGAGCTTTCACCGGAGCATATTTCCGCATACAGCCTGATCGTGGAGGAAGGAACTCCATTCTGGGAACGGGAGCTGGATCTTCCGGATGAAGATACGGAGTACCGCATGTATGAAGATACGGCAGCAATTCTGGGAGAATACGGATTTCATCAGTATGAAATTTCCAATTATGCGAAAAAGGGCCTGGAGTGCCGCCATAATAAAGGATACTGGCAGAGGACGGATTATCTGGGACTGGGACTTGGAGCTTCTTCTCTTGTGGACCATGTGCGGTTTTCCAATACGGATAATATGGAAGAATATCTCAGAAACAGTGCGTTTCCGGAAAAAATCCGCTGTGACAGGGAAACACTTACGGAGGCGGATGAAATGGCGGAATTTATGTTTCTGGGGCTGCGTATGACAGAGGGGGTATCTGTGCGTGAATTTGAGGAATATTTCGGAAAAAATATGGAGAGTATTTACGGAGAGGTTCTGAAAAAACATTTTGCCCTGGGAATGCTGAAGAAGAAAAATGACAGGATTTTTCTGACAAGAAGAGGAATCCATGTAAGCAACGGAGTGATGGCAGATTTTCTTCTGTAGCGGATTTTGTCGATTTTTTCACCTTGACGAACGAATGTTCTGATTGTATACTGTAAAAAACAAACAGAAATTTTACAGCAGAATGAGAGACAGATATTCTGCTATAGAAGAAAATACCGGAAGATTTTTGTATGGCCGGGCAGAGTAGGAGGCTTTCATGTCAGCAGAAGTGAACGATAAGAAGCGTTTTATCAGAATACGCGGAGCGAATGAGAATAATCTTAAGAATCTCAGCGTGGATATTCCCAGAGACCAGTTCGTGGTACTTACCGGACTCAGTGGATCCGGTAAGTCATCCCTTGCGTTTGATACGATCTATGCGGAAGGTCAGAGACGTTATATGGAATCTCTTTCTTCCTATGCGAGGCAGTTTCTTGGACAGATGGAGAAACCGGATGTGGAGAGTATCGAGGGACTTCCTCCTGCGATTTCCATTGATCAGAAGTCAACGAACCGGAATCCCCGTTCTACTGTGGGAACGGTAACTGAGATCTATGATTATTTCCGCCTTCTGTATGCCCGTGTGGGAGTCCCTCATTGTCCGAAGTGCGGCAGAGAGATCCGGAAACAGACAGTGGATCAGATGGTAGATCAGATCATGACGCTTCCGGAGCGTCAGAAGATACAGCTTCTTGCGCCGGTGGTACGTGGCCGTAAGGGAACACATGCCAAGCTGCTTGACCAGGCCAGAAGAAGCGGATATGTAAGAGTTCAGATCGATGGAAGTCTTTATGAGCTTTCCGAGGATATCAGCCTGGATAAGAATATCAAGCATAACATTGAGATCGTTGTGGACCGTCTTATCGTGAAACCGGGAATTGAGAAACGTCTTTCGGATTCTATTGAGACTGTGCTGGAGCTGGCTGATGGTCTTCTGGTAGTGGATACCATGGACGGAAAGCTTCTGAATTTTAGCCAGAGCTTTTCCTGCCCGGACTGTGGTATCAGTATTGATGAGATCGAGCCGAGAAGTTTTTCTTTTAATAATCCGTTTGGTGCCTGCCCCAAGTGCCTGGGCCTTGGATATAAGATGGAATTCGATATTGACCTTATGATACCGGATAAGAAACTGAGCATCAATGAAGGTGCGATCACGGTTCTTGGCTGGCAGTCCTGTACCACACAGGGCAGTTTTTCAAGAGCGATCCTGGATGCACTGGCGAGAGAATATAACTTTTCTCTGGATACCCCTTTCTGTGAATATCCTAAGGAAATCCAGGACATCCTGATCAACGGTACCGGTGGTCACTCCGTGAAAGTTTATTACAAGGGTCAGCGTGGAGAAGGTGTTTATGATGTGGCATTTCCGGGACTGATCCGCAATGTGGAGCAGAGATACCGGGAGACCGGTTCCGAGACTATGAAGCAGGAATATGAGAGTTTCATGCGGATCACTCCATGTACCACCTGTAAGGGACAGAGGCTGAAGAAGGAGTCTCTGGCAGTGACTGTGGCAGATAAGAATATCTATGAAGTGACGAACATGCCTGTGGAGAGATTACAGGGATTTCTTCGTGACCTGAAGCTTTCCGAGCAGCAGGAACTGATCGGTAAGCAGATCCTGAAGGAGATCCGTGCCAGAGTGGGATTTCTTGCGGAAGTTGGTCTGGAGTATCTTTCCCTTGGAAGAGCTACCGGAACTCTTTCCGGCGGGGAGGCACAGAGAATCCGTCTTGCCACACAGATTGGTTCTGGTCTGGTCGGTGTTGCCTATATTCTGGACGAGCCAAGTATCGGTCTCCATCAGCGGGATAATGACAAGCTTCTGGGAGCGCTGATGCGCCTTCGCGATCTTGGCAACAGCCTGATCGTGGTCGAACATGATGAGGATACCATGCGCGCGGCGGATTGTGTAATCGATATCGGTCCCGGTGCCGGTGAACATGGCGGACAGCTGGTTGCCATGGGTACAGCTGAGGATCTGATGAAGAACGAGCAATCGGTAACAGGAGCTTATTTAAGTGGAAGACTTAAGATTCCGGTGCCGGAAGTACGTAAAGAGCCAACAGGTTTCCTTCATATAAAAGGTGCGGCAGAGAATAATCTGAAGCATATCGATGTGGATATTCCGCTGGGTGTCATGACCTGTGTCACAGGAGTTTCCGGCTCCGGTAAGAGTTCACTGATCAATGAGATCCTTTATAAGAGACTGGCAAGGGATCTGAACCGTGCCAGGATAATTCCTGGTAAACATGATGATATCCTGGGAATTGACCAGCTGGACAAGGTGATCAATATTGATCAATCCCCGATTGGACGTACACCGCGTTCCAATCCGGCAACTTATACCGGTGTTTTTGACCAGATCCGTGATCTGTTCGCAGCAACTGCAGATGCCAAGGCGAAGGGATATAAGAAGGGGCGCTTCAGTTTTAATGTGAAAGGCGGTCGCTGCGAAGCCTGCAGCGGCGATGGAATCATCAAGATCGAGATGCATTTCCTTCCGGATGTATATGTGCCATGTGAGGTTTGTAAAGGGAAACGCTACAACAGGGAAACACTGGAAGTGAAGTATAAAGGCAAGAGCATTTATGATGTACTGAATATGACGGTGGAAGAGGCACTGACATTCTTTGAAAATGTGCCGTCAATCCGGAGAAAGATCGAGACCCTTTATGATGTGGGACTTTCCTATATCCGCCTGGGACAGCCGTCTACAACCCTTTCGGGAGGAGAGGCTCAGCGTATCAAGCTTGCCACGGAACTCAGTAAACGAAGCACCGGGAAGACCATATATATTCTGGATGAACCCACGACAGGCCTTCATTTTGCGGATGTGCACAAGCTGATCGAGATTTTGCGCCGTCTTTCCGAAGGAGGAAATACAGTTGTGGTCATTGAGCATAATCTGGATGTGATCAAGACAGCAGATTATATCATTGATATTGGCCCGGAAGGCGGTGACCGTGGCGGAACAGTCATAGCGCAGGGTACACCGGAAGAGATCGCTGCAAGCCCGGTCTCCTACACCGGTAAATACGTAAAAAAATATCTGGAACAGAAATAACGGGTAAAAGTCCTTTTCAATTCCGAAGGTTTTGTATATAATGAAGTGCGGGAACTGTCCGGCAGACGCAGATAGATCAGGTTTTGCCGGATGAAAGATAGAACAGAACAAGTCAGAAATGTGTCTGCACGGGAATTTTGCAGACGCAGGCGGGAGGATTTATGCCGGCAAAAGATATCGGAATCGATCTGGGAACCAGAAACAGTCTGGTGTTTTCTACAGGAAGGGGAATCGTTTTAAGAGAGCCTTCTGTAGTTATTTATGATAAAGATACAGAGAAGATCAGGGCAATCGGAGAGGAAGCAAGACAGATGCCCAGCCATTTAACTTCCAATATGGAAGTCATATGGCCGATCCGTGGCGGTGTGATCGTTGATTACAATGTTATGGAGAAGATGCTGAAATATTTTATTTCCCAGGCTATGGGACGAAGAGCGTTCCGTAAGCCGAGAGTCAGCATCAGTGTTCCGAGTGGTATTACAGAGATTGAGCGTAAGGCTATGGAGGAAGCAGCATATCAGTCCGGAGCCAGGGAAGTATTTCTCGTGGAAGAACCTATTGCGGCTGCGATTGGTGCGGGAGTAGATATTACCAAGCCGTTTGGAAATCTGATCGTGGATATCGGTGCGGGAACTACAGATGTGGCTGTGATATCTGTAGGCGGAGTAGTTGTTTCTGCTTCGGTGAAAGTTGCAGGTGACAATTTTAACCATGCGATCATGAATTATGTAAGAGAGAAACACAGCCTCTTTATCGGAGAGGATGCAGCAGAAAATATCAAGATCAAAATTGGAACAGCCAGTGAAGAAGCAGACCTCCGGACTATGGAAGTGAAGGGAAGAAACATTATCACAGGTCTGCCGAAGGTGGCAACGCTGACGTCAGAAGAGATCAGGACAGCGTTGAGAGAGACAACAGGACAGATCGTGGAAGCGGTTCATGGTGTTCTCGAAAAGACACCACCGGAACTGGCAGCAGATATCATGGACAGAGGAATTGTCCTGACAGGTGGAGGTGCCATGCTTCATGGCATGGATACGCTGATCGAGCAGAAAACAGGAGTAAGTACGCTGACTGTGCAGGATGCCATGCTGGTTGTAGCTGCCGGAACAGGGAAATATGCGGAGATCATGTCAAGAGTATAAATTTACACCAGATAAGGCGCTGCGACAGCAGTGCCTTTTGATGTTATTACAGTGTTCCGATAATTAATGCATCATACTCGCAGGGGTATCTTTGATGCGTTAAGCATTTGAACCGCGATGCAGATGGAGAAGAAGATGAGTGAGACAGTTACAGGATATATAGATCATGTGATATTCCGAAATGAAGATAATGGGTATACCGTTATGGTACTGAAAGGAATGGAAGAGGGACAGGAGCTGACCTGTGTAGGCACATTTCCTGCGATCACACAGGGCGTGTCAATTGAAGCTTCCGGAAATTATACAACACATCCGGTATACGGAAAACAGTTTCAGATATCCTCCTATGTGGAAAAAATGCCGGAAGATGCACTTGCGGTGGAGCGTTATCTGGGTTCCGGTGCGATCAAAGGTATCGGTGCCGCATTGGCGGCAAGAATCGTCCGGCGGTTTGGTGATGATACTATGCGGATCGTGGAAGAAGAACCGGAACGGCTGGCAGAGATCAAAGGTATCAGCGAAAAGAAAGCCATGGAGATTGCGGAACAGATGACAGAAAAGGCGGATATGCGCCGTGCCATGATCTTTTTGCAGAAATATGGGATCTCTTTGAATCTGGGAGCGAAGATATACCAGAAATACGGACAGTCGGTATATGGTGTCCTTCAGGAGAATCCATACCGTCTGGCAGAAGATATCAGCGGTGTGGGATTTCGGATCGCAGATGATATCGCATCCAGGATCGGAATCCATACAGATTCAGATTACAGAATACGGAGCGGAATGTTGTATACTCTCCTACAGGCTTCTGGGGAGGGCCACATTTATCTTCCAAAGGAAGAGCTTTTTTCCAGAGCGTCCAGGCTTCTGGGAGTAGATGTTTCTTATATGGAGAAGCACCTGATGGATATGGTCGTGGAACGGAAACTGATCCTTAAGGAAACGGAAGAGGGAACTGTCGTTTATCCCAAACGTTATTATAACCTGGAACTGGATTCTGCAAGGATGCTGTGTGAATTGAATATTCTCTGCCCTGAGGATGAATACATGATCCAGAAAAGGATTGAAAGAATTGAGAAAGAGACAGGAACCAAGCTGGATGAAATGCAGAAACAGGCAGTGATATCTGCTGCCCAGCACGGCCTGTTTATTCTGACGGGAGGCCCGGGAACAGGAAAAACAACTACCATTAACGCAATTATCCGCTATTTTGAGGAAAAAGGAGCAGAACTTCGCCTTGCAGCTCCTACGGGCCGTGCTGCCAAGAGAATGACAGAAGCTACCGGATATGAAGCACAGACGATCCATCGTCTTCTGGAACTGAATGGTATGCCGGAGGGAGAGCAGGAAGGCAGAGCTGTTCATTTTGACAGAAATTTCGAAAATCCTCTGGAAGCAGATGTGATCATTATTGATGAGATGTCTATGGTAGATATTGCGCTGATGCATTCTCTTCTTCTGGCGATAACTGCAGGAACCAGACTGATCCTGGTGGGAGATGAAAACCAACTTCCAAGTGTAGGACCAGGAAATGTTCTGAGGGATATTATCCGCAGTGGCTGTTTTTCAGTAGTGGAGCTGAAGAAGATCTTCCGGCAGGCTTCCGAGAGTGATATTGTAGTAAATGCACATAAGATCAACCGCGGAGAACAGGTTACGATCAACAATAAAAGCCGGGATTTCTTTTTCCTGAAGAGATACGATGCAGATATCATCATTCGGGTTGTGATCGCGCTGATCCAGGAGAAACTTCCACGTTATGTTGATGCGAAGCCTTATGAAATCCAGGTTTTGACTCCCATGCGTAAGGGGCTTCTTGGCGTGGAAAGACTGAATCAGATCCTTCAGCGCTATCTGAATCCGCCAGATGAGAAGAAAAAAGAAAAAGAAATCGGGCAGCGCCTTTTCCGTGAGGGAGATAAGGTGATGCAGGTGAAAAACAATTATCAGCTGGAGTGGGAAATCCTCGGAAGATATAAGATTCCGGTAGATAAAGGAGTCGGGGTATTTAACGGCGATACAGGTATCATGACGGAGATCAATGAATTTGCGGAGACCGCTACAGTGGAATTTGAGGATGGACGTCAGGCGCAATACTCCTTTAAACAGCTGGAAGAACTGGAACTTGCCTATGCAGTGACCATACATAAATCACAGGGCTCGGAATATCCTGCGGTTATTTTACCGATTCTTTCAGGTCCAAGAATGCTGATGAACCGAAATCTTTTGTATACAGCTGTGACAAGGGCACGTAAATGTGTCACAGTAGTAGGAAGTGAAAATACCTTTGCGGAAATGATCCGTAATGAGAAACAGCAGCAGAGATACAGTTCACTGGACAGGAGAATACGGGAACTGGATGAAGCTGAGATCAACTAGTACAGCTACTAGTACAGCGAATATCCGCTTGACTGTACTATAAGGAGAGTGCTATCGGGGAGAAAGGACTTTCTTGAAAAAAACAGCTGAAATTTTTCTGAATATGCTCTATCCGAAAAAATGTCCCATGTGTCATCAGATCCTGAAACAGAAGAACAGCCTGATCTGTTCCGGGTGCGCCGGAAAGATCCGGCCAAATGTGGAACCATTGTGCAAAAAGTGTGGCCGTCCCGTAAAAACAGAAGAGGAATATTGTCAGGACTGCCGTAGGGAACAGCATTATTTTTCGGAAGGCAGAAGTATATTTTCATACGGAGAGATGTGGCGGCAGTCTCTGGTACGGTTCAAATATTACGGGTGTCGGGAATACGGAGATTTCTACGCAAAAGCCATGAGTATTTATGGAAAGAAATATCTGGAACGCTGGAGACCGCAGCTTATCGTTCCTGTTCCGCTCCACTCCAGAAAGAAAAGAAACAGAGGATTTAACCAGGCAGCGTATCTGGCAGAACGGCTCAGTGGTTTCTGCGGGATACCCTGGAGGGAGGATGTGGTACGAAAAGTACGAAATACAAGATCGCAAAAGAAACTCAATGCCGCAAAACGGCGGCAAAATCTTAAAAATGCATATCAGGTAACTGCAGATATAACTGGATTATCGGTGCTGGTGGTGGACGATGTCTATACAACGGGCAGTACCATGGATGCCATGGCACAGTGCCTTCTGGAGGCAGGTGCAAAGGAAGTTTATTTCCTTACAGTATGCGCCGGAAGGGCGTGAAAGCCCTGAAAAAACACTTTTCATAGGTAGGGAACTATGCTACAATAAATTTGATTGCAGTTAAACAGTATAGCTGCATAAAGTGCGAAATACGAACTATATATCAGGAGTTTCCTGATAAGAAAGCTTATGAGGAGTTATTTATGGTAAATGAAGAAAAGGTGAAGGTCATGAACCGCCTTGCCATGTATGAACATGGAGAAGGCAGGAAATATCTTCCGGTGAGCAGATATTACCGGAGCGATTATATCGGCCTTGCACTGATCAAAAATTTCTTTCTGGTAACCATTGGCTATGTGCTTCTGCTTGCCGGAATTGCTGCGTATTTCAGTGAATATCTTATGGATAATGTGAATAAGATCAACCTGGTCGCAGTGGGGATTTATATCATAGTCGGATATCTGGGCATGCTGATCGTGTATTCTGTGCTGACTTATATTCAGTATTCTGTGAAATATCACCGCGCCAAGAAGAGTGTGAAGGAATATTATCAGGATCTTACCAGACTGGAAAAAATCTACGGACGGGGAGAAAAGAGAACACCGGTCCGGAGAAAATCGGGAGGACATAGAAAATGACAGCTTTACTTGAGATTAAACAGAATATCAAGAGGTTTTATGGAGAATATGAAGTATATATACTGCCGGTTCTGAAGTTCGCTCTGGCATTTGTCTATTTCCTCTGGATCAACAGTAATATGGGATATATGAAGCAGCTGGATAATATATTTGTAATTCTTGTACTGGCACTGGTGTGTGCTATTTTACCTGTATCCGTGATGATGTTCATCGGATTTGCCATGATGATCGGTCATTGTTATGCGGTGGGACCGGAAGTGGCCGGATTTATGCTGGTACTGATCCTGTTTATGATGATCCTGTTTCTTCGGTTCAGCGGATCTCAGAATCTTACATTGATCCTGACACCTCTTTCTTTTGGATTCAGTGTTCCTACACTCCTTCCACTGGGAGCAGGTTTACTTGGCAGTGCGGTTTCAGCACTTCCGGCAGGATGTGGTGTGGTGATCTATTATTTTATCCGTTTTGTACATGCACAGTCCGCGGCACTCAGCGATCAGGGAACAGAAATTGCCGAGAAGCTGAAACTGCTTTCGGACGGACTGGTCCAGAACTGGGCTATGTGGATCACAGTGATTGCTTTTGTGGTTGTTGTATTACTGGTGAATCTTCTCAGAACACGCTCTTTTGACTACGCGTGGAGAATTGCGATCATTGCAGGTGGTGTGGCCTATATTCTGGTTATTCTTGCGGGAGATTTTTGCCTGGATGTGACGGTATCAATGGTTCCGATGATCATATCTACAGTAGTTTCAGTTCTGATCGGGTTTGTACTGGAATTCTTTGTCTATGGCGGAGATTACAGCAGGACAGAACGGTTGGAGTATGAAGATGATGAATATTACTACTATGTAAAAGCGGTTCCGAAAGCATCAGTGGCAACTTCAGAGAGAAGTATCAAAAAGATCAATGCGGAACCTGTACGTGAAGAAAAAAAGAAAGAAGATAAAGTAGTTTTTCGTGAAGAAAATTTTCCGGAAAGAAAAGAAACACCTGTTACACAGAAACCGGATTTTGGAAGTCCGGTGAATGAGACACCACAGAAAATTGATGAGATTGACTTTGAAAAACAGCTGGAAGAATCATTGAAAGATCTTTGATTTAACCAAACTGCGGAGCAGTTATTTGGTGTAGAGCTACGTAGCGAAGCGGATCGCGAATATCCGCTTGACATATTTTTGCTGATGGTATTTTACTCAGGATGAGCGGAAAGAAAGGAGGAGACTTATGCAGAATATACTGACAGTTCTGACCGGATATCTGGGGAAGATTTCCCTCCCGGGACTTGGGGTTATTGATATTATTGAGATTGGACTGATTTCTTTCTTTGTATATCAGTTTATGGCCTGGATCAAATTTACAAGAGCATATACATTGCTGAAGGGTATTCTGGTAGTTCTCGGTTTCATTCTGATCGCTTATATATTCAAGATGAATACGATCCTGTGGATCTTCCGCAATCTGGCCAATGTGCTGGTGATCGGTGTGATCGTAATTTTTCAGCCGGAATTGAGAAGAGCGCTGGAACAGCTGGGACAGAAAAAAATCGTATCAACCATCATTCCATTTGACAGTGGAAAGGAAGTCAAGGAACGCTTTAACGACAAGACGATCAATGAACTGGTTAAGGCATGTTTTGATATGGGTGAGGTTAAAACCGGTGCACTGATCGTTATCGAAGAAGAAATCCGTCTGGATGAGTATATACGTACCGGTATTAATATTGACGGAATTCTCACCAGTCAGCTCCTGATCAATATTTTTGAGCATAATACACCGCTCCATGACGGAGCAGTGATCGTGCGTGGCAATCGAGTCGTTGCGGCAACCTGTTATCTTCCGCTTTCTGATAATATGGAACTGAGCAAACAGCTGGGAACCAGACATCGTGCAGGCGTGGGAATCAGTGAAGCGACGGATTCTGTTACCATCATTGTTTCCGAGGAAACGGGGCAGGTATCGGTTGCTCAGGGAGGAGAACTTTCCAGAGGCCTTAACAGCAAGCAGCTTCGGGAAATACTTGTAGCAGCACAGAATAAAAAGGTAGTTGACAACAGCAAACTGAGAAATCTGCTGAAAGGGAGAGTGAAACATGAAGAAAAATCTGACTAAGAACATCCCTTTAAAGATCATGTCCGTGATCGTAGGTATTCTGGTATGGCTGATCGTGGTAAATGTTGACGATCCTATCATTACAAAGGGGTTTGTGATCTCCGATGTGCAGATCATTAATGAGGCTTATGTGGATCAGCTTGGACAGATGGTCATGCAGGATGACAGTGAAAATACAGTGCGTGTTTATATTACAGGTGAGCGGAAGACAGTCAACCGTCTCACCTCAAGTGATATTAAGGCAGTAGCAGATCTGCAGCAGGCGCAGTCTACAGACACGGATCCGGTCATGATTCCGATTACGGCCACCTGTGCAGGAGTACTTCCGGAGAATATCCGGGTATCTCCGCAGAATCTCAGCGTACACCTTGAGAAAAAGGTTACCAAAGAATTTGCCATTAATGTAAGCTGCGGTGACAGTAAGCCGGCACAGGGCCTGGAGATTGCATCACTTACTGCCAATCCGGAGAAAGTCAGAGTTACAGGGCCGGAATCACTGGTTGGTAAAATAGACAGTGTGAGTGTGGACGTAAGTTCCAAGATTGACGGGATCGATCAGGACACAACGATCACCGGAGCGGAACTGACGATCACCGACAAGAATCAGGATACCCTTTCATCGAATTCCATGAGTTATCTGAAGTTTGATAATAACGGAAAAGTAAATGTTACGGCAAAACTCTGGAAAGTACGTTCCGATATACGTATCAGTGCAGGATACACTGGAGAACCGGCGGAAGGCTACGTTGTAGACAGTGTTACAACAGTGCCGGAAACGTTCAGTGTTGCCGGCAGTGAGGAAGCATTGAACAGTTTGAAACTTCAGGGAAATACCATATATCTTGATAACGAGAATGTAGATATTTCAGGTAAGAGCAATGATGTGGAGAAGAAAGTAAATCTTGCAGAGCTTCTTCCTGATGGTCTGAAGCTGACAACAGGATCCAGTACGGATCTTTGGATTACGGTTAATATCCTGCCTGAAGGCAGTAAAATATACAATTTCCCGACGGAGGATATTAAGGTAAAAGGCCTGCCTGATAATCTGCAGCTGGCGTTTGAGGTTGCGGATGTAGAATTAAAAGTACAGGCAGAGGATGGCGATCTCTCGGGCTTTAATCTGAAATCGATAAGTGCGACTCTTTCCATGGATGACTGGGAAGAAGGCAGCTATGAAGTGCCGATCAAGATCAGTCTTCCGGATGGTTATAAGCTTCTGGAGGATGTGACTGCTGAGATCAAAATTTCCAAAGTTTCTAATGTTGACAGTGGAAACAGCCAGTAACATATGAGTAAAAGCATGTAAGGGAGACATAGGAATGTTAAGTTATAAGGTAACGGTCAGGAACCCGTCAGGGCTTCATCTCCGTCCCGCAGGACTTTTATGTGGCGAAGCGATCAAATATAAATCTTCTGTTACATTTCAGTACGATGGAGGCACAGCAAATGCCAAAAGCGTATTAAGTGTACTGGGGGCCTGTGTAAAAAGCGGAGATGAGATCACACTGATCTGCGATGGTGAGGATGAACAGGCGGCAATAGATGCGCTTGCATCACTTATCGAAAGTGGATTGGGCGAGTGATACCGTACAAATATATTAATTCATTAACACAGCAGCATGAGCAGGAGGGATTATTATGAAGAGAAGAGTTGTGGCAATCATGCTCAGCCTTACACTGTGCATGGGTGGTACTCTGGAAGCCGGAGCGACGGCTTTGAGCAGCCCGGATGTGCAGACAGCAGAGGCAGGCACTGGCTCAGAAGACAGCTTCAGTGATGAAGTCGGAGATGAGCAGCAATCGCAGACGGATGAAGACAACGACAGTACAGATGAAGTGGTAGTGCCGGAGAATCCGACTGAGACACCGGATATCACCGAGACACCGGACATTACTGAGACACCGGATATTACCGAGACACCGGATGTTACTGAAGCACCGGCGGAAGATCCGGCAGATGACTTTAATGCGGGAGATGTGG
>ENA-OPEE01001109-OPEE01001109.1-human-gut-metagenome-genome-assembly--contig:-NODE-1109-length-20477-cov-7.021692_pt1 | contig 20477 bp, 23 predicted proteins | sample MGYA00241263_ERZ501506 | MGnify/ENA primary metagenome ERZ501506 (study PRJEB25962, sample SAMEA2042626) | human gut metagenome | biome: human gut; feature: human-associated habitat; material: faeces...
AATTACGCAAACAGCGCAAGCGTCCGAACCGCTATGATGAAGTGGGCTTGTTCTCTGGTATGCTCTTTTGCGCGGACTGCGGCAGCGTCATGTATCAGCAGCGTTACCAGACCGATAAGCGGAAACAGGACTGCTATATCTGCGGGAACTACAAAAAGCGCACCCATGACTGCACCGCACATTTTATCCGCACCGACCTTTTGACTGCGGGCGTTCTCTCCAATCTACGGAAAGTGACGAGCTATGCGGCAAAGTATGAAGCCCGGTTTATGAAGCTGCTGATCGAGCAGAACGAGGACGGCGGCAAACGCCGGAACGCCGCCAAGAAAAAGGAACTGGAAGCTGCCGAAAAGCGTATCGGTGAACTTTCCGCTATTTTCAAGCGGCTGTATGAGGACAGCGTAAGCGGTCGCATTTCTGACGAGCGTTTCACGGAGCTTTCGGCAGACTATGAAGCCGAACAGCAGGAATTGAAAGAGCGTGTTGCCAGAATACAGGCGGAGCTTTCCAAAGCACAGGAAGCTACCGTAAACGCAGAAAAGTTTATGAACATTGTCCGCAAGCACATGAACTTTGAAGAACTGACCCACACCCTCTTGCGTGAGTTTGTAGAGAAAATCGTTGTGCATGAGTGCAGCTACGATGAAAACGGCACACGCAGACAGGATATTGAGATTTACTATTCTTTCGTCGGCAAGGTGGACTTGCCCGAATGACCGCCCGCCCTATCCGATACCAAAGACAAGTATCGGATAGGAAAGGCAAAATTTTTTACACTTCTATTACTTCTTTATCACACATAAGCAAAATCCCCGGGTTTCATCGTTATTCTCCGGAAGCGGAAACGACCTCCTCCCTGTCCGCTTTCCGGGTTATTTTGAGCGCCTCCGGATAAGTCCGATTGAGCCTGTCCAGAGCCGCGCCGCTCTCGTTTGCCTGCAATCCGCGCAGGATGTTCAGCGTAACGCTCACGCTGTCCGGTAGTATCTCCACGCGCTCAACGTAAAGCTCGATGAGCTGCCGCAGTCGCGGTATCTTTCCGGAGAGCAGCAGCTCCCTGCCGTAATCGAAGGCGCGTTTTATCTGCTCCTCGTCAATATCGACCCTGGCGCTTCTGCGCTCAATCTCGGAAAGCTGCGCCCGCAGCTCCGAAAGCTCCTTCTCCTTTCCGTCCAGAGCCGCCGTAAGGCTCTCTGAACCTGTCCTTGCGATAACGCTGATGATGTTCCCGACCTCGTTCTCCAGGGACTTTATCGACTTTTTCAGCCGCTTTCTGTCGCTCTCAACGGAGCTTTCCGCCTGGGTAACGGCACGGTTGTACTCCTCAATTACCGCCGGGAGTCTGTCCTTGTCGAACAGGATATCCGCCAGTAACCGCAGGACGTACTTCTCCAGGCAGTTTCGGCTTATCTCCCGGTTGGAGCAGGCAATACCGCCCCTGCGCGAACGGACGTTGCAGCGGTAGCAGTAGTACAGTGTTTTCTTGCGGCCGCTGTACTGACTGTTTCCGCAGTACTTACCGCCGCAGATACCGCAGTAAACCTTGCCTGTGAGCAGGTATACATTCCCGGTATCCGTCCGCCCACGGCGGGATCTGCGGCGCTTTTTCAGCAGCTCCTGTACCGCCTGGAATTCCTCCCGGGTCACTATCGCGGGAATACCATTCTCAATACGTATTATCTGGTCGTCCGGCTTGCTGCGGTGGTTGTTTCGTTTACCGCGGCTGTCCTTGGATACCGCCCGGTTATAGACGTAAACGCCTATGTACTTCTCGTTGGTGAGAATGGAATACAGCGAGTTCTTGCCGAACAGCTTACCCGTCCTTGTGCGTATACCTTTCTCGTTGAACTCCTGCTGGAGTTCACGGTAACTCATGCCCTGTATCGTCCCGGAAAATATCCGGCGCACGACCTCGGCTTCCTCCTCGTTTATCTGGAAGTGCCCCGTGTCGTCCACCCTGTACCCCAGCGGGACGTAACCTCCGGTATACCTGCATTGCAGGGCGTTTTCCCTCATGCCTTTCATGACCTCGCGGGACAGATTCGCGGAGTAGTACTCGTTCAGAGTTTCCATCAGACCCTCGAGTATTATGCTCTCAGGCGTATTATCGAATTTCTCAATGACGGAATACAGCTCCACGCCGTTGTCCCTGAGTATCTTCCTGCTGACGGCGCTGTCATAGCGGTTCCGGGCGAATCTGTCCAGCTTGTGGACTATCACCAGGTCAAACAGCCCGTAACGCGAATCGTTCAGCATTCGCTGGAATTCCTCACGGTCGGTGTTCGTGCCGGTTCTGGAACGGTCGATGTACTCCTCGACGATCTCAATGTCGTTCTCCTCTGCGTACTTACGAATGGCGCGTTCCTGCGCGTCAATACTCTCGTCACGCTGGTTGTTGCCAGGGAAACGCTGAATATAGCGAAGCGTAACAAAATCAGACCCGTGAGTTCCCTCGTTTGAACGGGTCGATTTTGTTATATTCAGCGTTTCTCTGGGAAAATCGGGCGTATAAAGCAGCCTTTCTCACGGTGTTTCACCTCCTTTCCGGGAAAAGCAGCCGCTCACGAAACCGCACCGCTGCGGATAAGTCCTGCGAGGATTATCGCTATGACCGTTTCCGGCGGCGAGACCGGAGCCTCGCCATCAGTCATGACCGTGGTCTGTTCTGCTGTGACGTAGTTGCCGCTCGTCAGGTCGGAGCGGTCGATGGTAAATTTCTCATTGTCTGCCATGTTGATGACCTCCTGTAATTGATCTGCAGATTTTACTGCTTCACAGGTATAATATATCACTGTGTACCGGAGCTTTTCCGGTGGCGCTCTTGAATCCATATGCGTACCTCCCCTGGTCCGTAAGGTCCGGACGGTCCATAAAAATCATATTGGTATGAACGGAAAGATCCGATCTCCATTCGTGAACGGAACAAGGACCCCGTCAATATAAAATCTGATACGTTCGTTAATAACTGGCTGGCTCATTATCCATGCCATCGCCTGATCCCTGTCCTGAAAGTATTGACACAATAACACACTGACGCCGTCCCTGACCTCGGTCAATACGGGCTGTGGTGGAGGCGGAGCCTGTACAGGTTTATCGAAAAATCCTCCCGAATCGATATCAATAACAGATTCAAAGCGGTCGTCGGGAGCCGTGGTCTGTGCTTCCGGCAACAGCGGACTTTCAGTTGTAGTGGGCGCATTCTTCCAGCATTCCGGATTCGGTTCATGCCTCGGAGCAATGGATATCGGTTTACGCTGCGTCTGCCTGCTGCGGGTGATATTGTAATCACCCGGCTGTTCGAAGTAGTTGTTGGTGATATAGAAGTTGTTATACGTTCTGTACTGCGGATAACCGGTATAACCTCTCACACTGGCATCAGAGGTATACGTGGGTTCCACAGACTCACAAATCGCGTCACCGGGGTTTTCGACATACCATTCGTCCGGTATCTCCATCAGTTCGGAATCCGTTACGCCATCAGGAAAACTGTCGATCCTGCCGTGCCTCATACGAATGCCATAAAGCCCGTTTGCCCTGAGTATCTTCGTGCATTCTGCCTTGAATCTGTACAGGTCTGTCTTTGACATATCCAGCTGTTTACCTGTGATATACGAGGTATTCCCGACAATAATATGAATGTGCAGGTGCAGAGTGTTGTTGTGTACTGCACACTTGACATAATACCCTTTAAAAAGCCGTGCGATCATGAGGGCGATACGAGCCGCTTTATCATTGTCTACGTTGTCATTCGGGGCAAACCCGATGACGATATGCCGGAGCTGCTTTTTCTTCGCAGCATGCCAGAACCGCTTCAGGGCCCTGTTAGAACTTGCCCACTGGTCCGGTGGACAGCCAGAACCCACTATACCCCTTGGGGCAATTTTGGACGGGTGGCTGATGTACTTATCAGCCTTATCAAGACTGTCCAGTGATTTATCCGTGTTGTTAATAAATATACATACTGCCATCAGTCGTTATCGCCTTCCTGAATGTCGCCGTCACTGATGTCGTCTTCAACGTATACGGTGTCATCTTCTTCATCTTCGGAATCAGATCCATTTTTGACAGCTTCGATGGAGTTGAAAATGAACGATATATCCCCGTTCATTTTCTCAAATGTCTGGCTTATGGAATCAAGTTTACTGCGTATCTCACACAGTATACCGTTAAGTTGGCCAAAATCCTGATCCTTTACGCTGAATTTCTGCTTTATGTCCACCAGCAGATCATATATTTCAGCAAGCTTAACGAAAATATCACTTCCTCTCTCAATGACGATATCCTGCCGTTTTGGGTCAAATAGCAGATTACGAATATACTCGGAACAAGTCATATTTCTCTTTGCAGACTGCTCTTTTACGAACTCATCCTGTAATTGCGTAACCTTGACCGAAAGCGCAGAAGTCTTAGCGTTATTGTCAGGTAATATATTACCTTTCGTAATCTTGCTGTCTGGTATTTCACTCATTGTTTTTCCTCCTTGTTATTAATTGTATCTGCTGAGAGGCTTATTCCTCTCCAGCCCCAGAGATATTTTCCGTCAATGCGGAACTTCTCCTTGCGTACTGCAGGGAAACAGTTTGCAATATACGCGCTTATTTCGTTATTCTTGTACGGAACAAGCGCGTTTTCCGTACAGAATTTTTTATAAACATCGATGAATACGGAGATATGTACCTCTCCGCTCATCTGGCACCGCTCCTCAATAAACAATGCAAGCGAACGGCTCTCATGCAGATACGACCGCATGAGCTCCTGGGTGTCTGCCGGTGCTGTGAAGATATAATCCCTCCCGTGAAGCTCCATGAGAGCTTTCACAGCAAGCGAGAAGATGATATCGCGTTCTTTGTGGAGCTTTTCCGGAAGGTGCCTGTCCATTTCATTCTCGCTTATCGTGTGGTTGAACCTCAGAACGACCATGCGGTCTGTCATGGACTGGTTTCCTGCTGCGTCCATCTCGCCGAAGAGCGGCATCTGATTGGCGCAGGTCAGCAGCTTGGTGTGGATATGCGCGACATATCCCTCTTTTCCCTTTCCCTCAACGAACAGCGGTTCATCGGACACCAGCATTTTCAGGATATCCGTTCCGGTCAGTTTTCCTGCCGTAAGCTCGCGGCAGATATTTATTCTGGAATATTCCAGATGCTGCGTGTTGAATCTGGCTCCGAGCTGGTTCAGTCCGAATGCCGTAACGCTTGTCTCGGGAAACACCACAGACTGCATCAGGTCGGCTATGACTGATTTGCCGCTCTTGGTGGCTCCTACGAAAAAGTAGAACTTCCTCGCGATCATAACGGACGAGATGCATATTCCGATAATCTCCAGCAAAAGATTCAGCTTGTCCGGATCGGAACCGGAGTCGAGCGAAGTTTCAACGAACTTCTGGAACGCCTGCGCCTGCTCCAGCTTTGCTTCTCTGTTATAGCTGAAATCCAGCTGATACGTGAAACCGCTGCTTAGCGCCAGCTTTTCAGCCTCCTCATTGGTGCAGAACTTCCCGTCCCTGATGTCAATGACCCCGTTGTTCGCGTTTATATAGAACTGTGAGTTCTGACGCAGGGTTTCAAGGTCCTTCTGTCTTTCAGGAGCCCATATCAGATGTTTGGTTACTTCGTTTACCGCCGAAGACGGTACGCTTACTGACTTATCGATCTTCGATATTATCCATGGTGGGATATCCATTCTCCTCATCAGTAAGAAACAACGATGACCCTGATCCCATAAATACAAATTGCCATTCGAAACAAGGTATGGGGTATTCTCCTTCAGATAATTCACGAACTCCGGAACATCAATTTTTCCATCCGGTGGTTTGTATAAATTCTCAAAAGGAGTTTTGGTATTTGATGTCATAGTGGCACCTCCTTGATTTTTATTCACCGGTTGTCCGGTGTACTTACAGTGTAGCTGGTTTTGAAAACCATTGCAGGAACTCTTACCTGTTTTTAAAAATAGGCACACGTAAGACAGTTGGTTGATGTATAGTCATTTTTGTGGTATAATCGAGGTGAAAAAATTATTAAAAAAATTTTTGAGGGAGGTTTTTTCTATGGCTAAGGTGGTAAACGGGTGCAATAAAAAGTCTGAAGAGGGTAAATCTGTAAAAGAAAAGGAGCCGGTTCTTTTTGAGGAGCTGGTCAGAACGATATATGGCAGACTGCATTATAAAGATGATGAACCCATCGGGGACGATGATGATAATGCTCCAGGTAATAAGCAGACTTCTGTCCCAGATGAAAGATCATTCTCCTGCAATGAATTTTCCAGGGTGTTCCTTACTGCCGATGGAAAAACAGCTTCTGAATCCGCTGCTCCACAGATGCTCAGCTCAAAAGTCAGGAAAAGCTTTGGCGAATCCACTTTTTATTCCAGACTGAAGAATCCTGAGACCCGTAAGGATTATCTGGATGGAGTAAAGAATTTTCTTGAGACGCAGATATCCGAAAAGGCTTCGACTGTAAAATATGACGTTGGCAAAACGATATACGAGGATATGAACGCTATATACTCAAAAGGCTACAAGAACACCCTGGAGGCTATCTTTTCACGTATATACGACTTTGACAGAAACGGTTATATCGAATGCATCTGCGAAATGCTGTCAAATGCCCTGATGTTTCACCTCCTGGGCGATGAAAAGGTATCGCTGATAAGGAAAGCCAGCCTGAGGGAAGATAACATAACCGACTTCATAGGACGTAACGCTGAATTGTCCTGGATAAATGACAAGCTTAACAATGACAGGATCGCAGTTATATCCGGAGAACCGGGAATCGGCAAGACTGAGGTGATATATAAATTTGCCTTAGACCACAGGGGGCTGTACAATAAAATCGTATTTGTCAGGTACAATACCAGTATTGAGGAATCAATAAATGACATTATAGAGTACAAAGACGTTTCTTTCAGAACGTTTGATACTATAAGAGCTCTTTCTGTTAAGAAGAATACGGTTAAAAGCACTCTTGTCATTATCGAAAACGCTGATAAAAGCGCATTTGACTCGAACTACATGGAACTTCTGAAAGAAGGGAACTTCGATGTCATTATAGAAAGCCGCTATAAAGCGGATTATGCTATTGAGATCTGTCCAATGGATATTAATGATATCAGGGATCTTGTAAAAAGCCAGACTGCCGATGAAAAGAAACAGGAAGAGCTTCTGAATTCAAATAATCTGAACAATATCATGCAGACTGCCAATTCCAATACAATGCACATCGTTCTGCTGACCAGGGCAATTGTCAAATCTGATCATCACCTTGATTCGATTTTTACGCAGCAGGGAATTCAGTATCTCAATGAGCTATATGCGAAACAAAATATAGAATTTAAACAGCGCAGTATAAGGAAGAATGAAGTCAGGAAAGAATTACTGACCATTAATCAGCATCTTCAATTACTGTACAGTGACTATTCATTGCCGGAGGAAATGCTTAAACTGCTCTGCTTTATCTCTTATATGCTACAATTTCCATGGTATGTGACTGTAAAGCAGATCAAAAGACTGTTTCCGGGCGTCAGTGATATTATGATACAGGAAATGGACAGGCATCACGCTGTAGTATTGCGAAACAACGAATATCAGGAAGAATGTCTATTTTTCTCGAATAGTATTCTGTTATTTTTATTCCAACACCGTAATGAATATAAAACCACTGACTATTTAAGTGCTATGAGTGATGTATATACATATATTGCCGGATATAATGCATTCGATAATTGTAATAATCTTGTTTTGATTTTCAGTCTGGAATGCAATTTTGTCTTTGATGACATGGAAGCACTGGCGTTCAGATGGGAGCTTCTTTACTTCCTTGAATCTCAATACCCCAATAACGCCTGTCTGAAGAGCATAAGGGAAACTCTTGAAAAAAATCCTGAAAGCGTGAATATCACTGATACAGCTGAAAAGAACAACAATGCATACATCTGTCTGTTGCTGCAGAGTAATGGTCAGGAAGCTTATAAAAACCTTGTAGAAAGACACTTTAAGATTAAGACGATATATGACTCTTTTCTTATCAAAAGTTGGCTGACACAAGCAGACATTAATTATTCGGCAGTTTCTGAGATCTCCAACATGAGGCATGATAAAGAAACGCCTGTCAAAAGCAATATTATAAATAACCTGATAAGCATTATCCAAAGCTATTCTTCAGCAGGAAATATCAATAAAAACGTATTGGGACAGCCTGATGTAACGAACTTTGTTATGATCGAAGCAATGTTAAGCGAACTGCAGGCCGGAACGCTGGAGTCTACTCATATGCATTCCGTGATGAAAAAGCATCTGTCAGAAGACGAGCTTGAAACCCTCCCTGATATATTCATTGATCTGAAGCTATATAAGAAAGTGATTTATTATTCAGCTGTCTTTTATATCTCTGCACTGTTCTTCAACACCGATATCCAAAATACGGACTACCTTTGCGCGCTATCCCAAATCATGGACGACCTTGTTCATAATTATACTATCTATTCTGGCGACAACAGGCTCATGTTACTGTATCAGCTGGCAAATCAGCAGCTGTTGGCAGGTAAAATTGATGAAGCGCAGAAAACCGTTGAAGAAGCTGAAAATTTCAAAAAGTTGGTGTATGATCATGTTTATATCTTGAAGGCAATTAATGTAAAAACAAGGTATCTGACAAGGAAGCATTTTCTTGATGAGATCGCTAATATTCAGAAAGACCATGCTGTCAGCGAAGATGATTTGCAAAAGATATATAATGAAACCGTGGTGAATTATACCTACGCTCTGGCTGCTGACATGAATAAGGATTGCCTTGGTATCATGAATATAGAACATTTTCTCTGGGGAGTTTCTATGGTAACATTATCAGAACAGTTTCAAAAAGAAAGATATATACGTGGTTTTATTGATTCTAAGAAATTATCCCCCATTTTGTTTCCGAAATCTTCTACAGCTGCTTTTCCGTTTCACACCAACGATGAAATGTATGCAATATTAAAAGAAAAGCTCGATTCAATTAAAGAATTTTATGAATCACAGATCCCACTGTATAAACCCGATAACAAGGAAGAATCCCCAAAATAAGACACAGTCATCCGACAGGATTCCTCCTGTCGGATGACTTAATTATTATATCAGAAGTATTATATTGATAAAATCCTCATACAATATCCCACCAGAACAATCATAAAAATAATCCGGAGGGGTCAATGGGGAGGGAAAATCGAATGAACGCAGTGAATGAGATTTCTGTCCCTCCCCATTTCAGACTATCATATCAACACAAAAATGTGCTACAGGTTTATCCCTGTCGCACATTCTCCTCACTTACCAAAAGCTAACATCATATGTATATGTAAAGCAAAATAATCTTGCCAGTAAGCGTAGTCCCTTTAAGGGGTGGGGGTTAAGGGGGAGGGGGAAATCGAACGAACGAAGTGAGTGAGATTTCTTCCCCTCCCCCTTAAAAAATAACAGGGCATCCGCCCTGTTATTTAATAGTTAGTATAATTATTTTTTTTTACACTTTTCTTGGAAAATTCTGAAATGAACCGAGCGTATCCTTAGCCTGATTTACCCGGTTTTTGATGAAATCACATCAGAAAATGCGGTATTTCAACTATAATCAGTCTTAATGATCATAATATATTATTCACAACATTCCCTGCTTTTGACTGAATATTCACCAAAATTCACTTTATTCACTTGACAAAAGTGAATATTCACTATATAATAGAACCATACTACCATAGGAATGGAGGTACTGATATGCCTTTTGAAAGTGAAAACACGGAATACAAGCGGGAATACGTTGACGATATCTGCAAGGAAGTCATTGCATTCGCCAACAAAAACGGCGGAAAGATACTGGTTGGCGTTGACGACAATGGTAATGCAGTCGGAATCAAAAACACAGATGATACCTATACCAGATTAACTAACAGTATCAGGGATTCCATAAGCCCTGATGTAACAATGTTTGTTAAATACAGACTCGATAACGGAATTATTGAAATCGGAATATCAGAAGGCACCGCAAAGCCTTACTATCTCAAATCAAAGGGACTGAAACCAAGCGGCGTGTATGTACGTCAGGGAGCCTCCTCAGTTCCTGCCTCGCCGGAACAGATACGTCAGATGATCAAGCTGTCGGACGGCGACGTATACGAAACCTCACGTTCACTGGAACAGGACCTTACGTTCAGCGCAGCCGAAAAGGTATTCAGCGAGCACCATCTTGAATTCAACAGCGGAAAATATCCTGCGCTGGGGATAGTCAGCCTTTCGGACAACCTGTATACAAATCTTGCGAAGATAATCTCGGACCAGTGCGAGCACACAATAAAGGTAGCCGTTTTCGCTGACGACAGGAACACCGTATTCAAGGCTCACAGGGAATTTGGCGGCTCCGTGTTCACACAGCTTGAGGAAGCGTTCGACTACCTTATGCTCTGCAACCAGAATCCCTCGCAGATAGTTGGAATAAACCGCATTGACAGATGGGACTACCCCGTGGAAGCGCTCAGGGAGGCTCTGCTTAATTCCATTGTTCACCGCGACTATTCATTCAGCGGAAGTATCATCATCAATGTGAACGACAGCTGCATGGAGTTCATCTCCCTGGGGGGGCTTGTTCAGGGACTTTCTGCCGATGACATAAAGAACGGAATATCCCAGCTCCGCAACAGGAATCTGGCGGAGATGTTCCACAGACTGAACTTCATCGAATCCTACGGCACCGGAATACGCAGAATATTCGCGCTCTATTCCGACTGTTCAGAGCAGCCGGAGATAAGCGTTACCTCTAATTCCTTCAAAATCACGCTTCCGAATATGAACAGATCCTGCGCGCCCGTTGATAAACATGAGCTTACCGAGCAGGAAAATTCGATCATAAACTACCTCTCCGCTCACGGAGAAATGACCGAGCTGGACGTCCAGAAACTGCTTGACGTCAAAAAGACCCGCGCTTTTAATATCATCAAAGGACTGCGGGAAATGCACCTCGTCGAGACCGTCGGTAAAGGCGCTGATAAGAAAATCGTGCTTGTGAAATAATGTACGCCAAAGCCCCTGCCTTATCCGGCAGGGGCATAGTATTATTCAAATTCCGCTCTGATTTCAGAAAAAATTCTGTCAACGTTAAGAGTGGTCAGGCTCTGAAAGAATGAAGTATGCACGTCGTGTGTTAATTGACAAGGAAACAAGGGGACGCGAAATAAGGTGGAAGAAACCGAAAGAACCCGTCAATGACCGGGAGAAATGGCGTAATAGAGCCGTTTGTAAGCGCAAGGAAATGCAATTGAATAAAAAGAGTGCCGAGAGTGGTTGTCAATCACTTTCGGCGCTTTTTTTCTGTTAAACGGACGAAATGAGCTAACGGCTGGAAAAGTTTGCGGGGCGTTTAAAGAATTTTAAAGAAGCGTTTAAACGGCGGTGCAATGCGGTTTAAAGCTGTCAAGATGGTTTAAACGTGCTTTAAATCTAATGTATTTATAATATATATTATATAAATTTTAGCAACGAACTCAACGAAGAAAATAAAGGCTGTCAACGAACAACTTCGCTGACACGCAAAAACAGCGCAGAAACATTCAATCCGCGCCGTTTTTTGTGCAATTTTTTATACTATTAAAAATGTGTTTTGTGTTTTTTAGAAACTACATCAGCAATACCTATTACTTTACCAAAACAAACTACGCTTTCACGCTTACTAAGATCGATTGGATCATGCTTTTTGTTGTAAGGAATCAAGAATCTGCCGTCGTATTCTTTAATACAAGCCTCTCCATCAACTAAGAAAATACCGACCTCTCCTTTGCGAACACATGGGCAAGATTCCACCAAAACGATATCACCGTCATGATATTCATCCTCCATGCTATCGCCGGATATAGGAATAGCAAAGTCGGCAGCTAGTGCTTCTGGCGTACTGCGGACGGTTATTGTTTCAGCGCTTGCTTCGTCAAGGTATAATCCTGTTCCAGCGCAAGCCGCATTGCTGTAGTATGTTTTGTCACAAGTACCGTTTAGGGGCAAGCATTTATCTATAGCATCGTTCTGCTCAGTTTTATTCACTTTTTCCTGTTCAGCAGCTCGTTCTGCGGCAAGCTCTGCGAGAGTTTCTGCTCTTTCCTGGATCAGTTTTTTGGATATTTCATCTACAGCGTTATAGTTTCTTATTAACTGGCTGATATCCTCTGATACAGACTTGTTCTCTTCTTTTCCGGTGATCAAGAAACTTAAAGATACTCCTAAAAAATCCGCAATGATGGATAATTTGTCTGCGGCAGGATTCAAATTGTTCTTATTCCAAGCTGAGATTGCCGATGTAGAAATACCGGTATATTCAGACAAATCCTTCTGTTTAAGCCGTTTTTCTTTTAATATCATAAAAATTCTCTGAGATATAGTCATTCTAGTCCTCCTTATAAATCTCAGAGAAAAATCCTCAAACACGAATTTTTCTCTTGATAAATCCACATATATGGATTATAATATACTTGTAACCGATGGATTACCCACAGGGCATAGTAATCCATCTACATTGTAGCATAAATCCGTCCAAAAATCAACAGAAAGGAGTAGTGAAAAATGTCATTGTCCGAAAATATTAGAATTATGCGCGAAAGCCGTGGGCTTTCCCAGTCCGAGCTTGCCGAGCAGATTGGACTGCAAAAGCAGAACGTAAGCGCCTATGAGCGCGGAGTAAAGGTGCCTACCGTGGAGAAACTTGTCGCTATCGCCGACACGCTCCGCTGCAGCACAGATAAATTATTAGGGAGGAACTTACCATGAGCATGAACAAAATGACCGCAGCAGTGACCGTCGCTCTGGAGAAGCTGGGCTACCGCCGGATCCGCGAACTGCAGATCACCTGCCCCACCCAGAGCAGGGCGAACGTTTACCTGAACGACGAGTATTTCGGAGTATTCGACTTCGAACGCAACACCTTTGTAGACTGAGGCGAGCAATATGGAAAGTAAATCAGATTTTTCTAATCTGCTCAAAGACTACCGAAAAAAGAATGGGCTTACACAAAAGGCATTTGCTTCGTTAGTCGGGCTGTCTTACGATACTATCATAGGCTATGAACACGGCAGGAGCAAGCCGTCACCTGTTGCACGGAAAAAAATTGCAGAGAAAACAGGTATTGAAATCGCGCTTATCCCTCAGGGAAAAAATGGTGCGAAAATAGACTATTCAGAACCTTTGACTGATGAAGAGCGCGAGTTCGCAGAAATCAACCATTCTGAAATATGGAAATTTCTCAGAATCAAGCGGTTATCGTTTGATGAATGGTATGATACTGTGGTTTTCGGATATCTCCGTGCAGTCAAAATTCGTTTTCACAGACCAGACCTTAAAGAGGTGCCGTTTTCTTACATTGCATTTCGCAATATGGAATCAACACTTTCCAACGAGAGACGGAAACAAACACGCCGTCCTAGGACTGTCAGTCTTTACAATAGCTGTTACTCCAACTCTGATAAGCCTATGATAGACGAAATGTGCAGTCCTTACGACAATATGATCACAGATTTTTAAGCGTTTTGCAATCAATTGCAAAACAGAATAGGAGTAAACCATGATAAGAAACAACGACATAATCCAGGGCTACACCGTCCTGATGGTAGCTAACGGAATGATTCTTGCTCATTCCAAGACCGCTCCGGATCCTTACGTCGTCTGGCATACCGCCGAGAACGGCAACGATGTGTACGGCGGCAAGTACCTGCCGAACAAGGAGGACGCCGAGTGGGATTTCTGCACTAAGGCATTCCCGTGGTTTGAGGACAACGCCCCGATAAACGTCATTGAGGACAACGCAGCCGAAAAGATTGACAGCTTTAACTGGTACCTTGATGGGGCTAAGGAACGCATAGAATCCTGCAGAAGCGTTCTGGACGAAATCCAGGAGGCAATTGACAATGCCTCTGCTCTGGTTGAGGACATGGTCGCAGAACACGAAAAGCTGGTCGGAAAGAAAGCAGCTCCGCAGGAGGAAAGCGACGATTCCAAAATCGACTATATTTCTGATTTTGATTTTGAAGAAACTACTAAAATTTCATCAGCTATCTCTGAACATCTTTCAAAGCTCAAAGACGAGTCAAAGTCAGAAAAGGAACCGCTATTAACTCAGAATTTTAGCGGACGAGGACACAGAGTTGTCCACGTTAAAATCAAAAAAGTAACCAAGTAGATGAAAACAGCCGAAACGAGCAGCCCGGCAGCGGGTTGTTCGTCCGCAGGGAATGACCGCCCTGCGCTGATGATGGCAGGTCGGAGCATAAAAAATAGAGCCTCGGCAGAAACAACTACTCTTTGCACGGAATATCGTTTCTGCTGACCGCAAGGCTCCGTCTAAAGTATATCAGAGCATTACGCTTTTGTCAAGTAAAATTCTTACAGAAAGGAGAGATCACTTTGACTTACCTATCAACGGCAGAGGTCGCGGAGATAAAGGGGTGTAGCTTACGCTACGTTCAGCAGCTTGTCCAGAATGGCAAGCTCATGGGCGAAACAAAAGACAACGCCGCGAACAACCGCACCGAATACATGATTCCAGTGACAGCACTGCCGCAGGATTTACAACTCAAATGGGAAAATCAGCAGCGCCGCTCGCTCGGCTTGGAACCGATTAAAAAGGCTGTTAAAGCCCCATTAAAGCCAGCTGAAAACCGCCTTACTCTGGACGATCTTACGGATAAGCAGCGCAGCGAGCTGTATCTCTGGACAGGGATAATCAAGGACTGGCTCACTATCCGGGACAGCTACGAGCAGTACAGCAAGGGCGAGATTGACGAGATGTTCGTTCAGGCGGCGCGGCTGAAATACCCTGACCTGGAGATAAGCACGGATATCCTCTACCGCAGGCTCAAGGCTTACCGGAACTCGGACATTTCCGGGCTTATCGACAAGAGGGGCGGCAGCAACAAGGGAACGACCGTCGTTCCGGAGTTCATGCTGAACGCGTTCAGCCGGTTCTACCTCGATCAGCAGTGCCTGCCTATAACGAGCTGCTACAAATTTACCCGGGACTGGGTGCAGGAGCATTACCCGGAAAGCCTGCCGGATATGCCGTCGGAGCGCACGTTCCGGCGCAGAGCCGAGGATATCCCGTATGCAGTGCGAATGTACTTCCGCAACGGCGACAAGGCATTCTCGGACAAGTGCCTGCCGTATGTCGAGCGACTTTACGACGACCTCCACGCAAATGATGTATGGATAGCGGATAACCACACTTTCGATTTCTTCACCGCAGGAAAGGACGGCAAGGTTCGCCGCCTGTACCTCACAGCGTTCCTGGACGCCAAGTCCGGCGCTATGATGGGCTGGAACCTGACCTATGCGCCCTCCGGCGACAGCACGCTGCTGGCGCTCCGGCATGGAATACTGAGGTGTGGAGTTCCGAAAGCAGTCTACTTCGACAACGGTTCCGAGTTCCTTGTATCGGATATCGGTGGACGCGGACACCGCCGCCGGAAAGACTGGAACAAGGATCCTCTGCCGCCGAACATCTTGCAGTTCCTCGGAATCGAAATGCACAACGCTATAGTCCGGAACGCAAAGGCGAAGTCCATCGAGCGCACGTTCTGCACATTCAAGAACCAGTTTTCGCGCTGCATTCCCACATTTTGCGGCGGCACGATACTGGAACGCCCGGAAAGCCTGAAATACAAGCTGAAGCACGGAATTATTCCAGAGGAAGAACAGATACGGATAGCGCTGGATTCCTACATCGACGGCTGTTTCAACGCCGCTCCATATGGTGGCAAGGAACGCCGCTACAAGGGAATGAGGCGGTTCGAGGTCTGGAACAGCAGCATACAGGACACCGTATTCCGCACAGCGGACGAAGCTAACCTCTCAATGCTGCTCAAACGCGTCAGCAAGCCGCAGGCGGTCAACCGCAACGGCGTGTACATCAATTTCGCCGGAGAAAAGCTGTGGTACCGCGGCGCAGACACCGTGCTGCACATCGGCGAAAAGGTGTATGTGCGCTACGATCCGGCGGATCTCCGCAGCGTACGCGTGTATGACATGGCTACGGACAAGTACCTCTGGACGTGGAATCTGGACGACGACCTCCTCGTTGACTACCTTACCAACCACCGCGAAGATATCGCCACCGCCGAGAAGCAGATCGCCGAGAGCAAGAAGCTCGTCCGGGAATACGGTCGCGGAATCCTCGACAGCGTGGACGCCGACAAGCGTATCGACATTTTCGCCGCTATGGTCAGAAACTCGGTCGAGGGCAGCAAGGACATGGTATTCAAAAAGCCTGCGAAATTCGTCTCGGTATTCTCTGAGGAGAAGCTGGAGAAATCCCCGGCGCTTGGAGATATAAGCGAGATCTCCGTCAACATTGATATTCTGGATAAGTTAAACGCAGCGGCGGCGAGCCGCAGAAAGGACTGACATCATGGCAGAACAGAAAATCATCAGGAAGCTTACGCCAAAGCAGCGCGAGGCTCTTGAAAAGATAGCGGCAACCGCCGCGGAGCTTGGAATTTCCGAAGCGAAGCTTTGCGAGCGCATAGGGATAACCGGCTCGGCGTTGTCGCAGATACGCAAGGGGTACTACGCCGGGAACTGGGACAATCAGTTCGAGAAGATATACGCCTACTTTGAGAACAAGGCGGCGGCTTCCGAGACCTACAGCGAGGTAGAATACGCGCCGACCTCGATTTCTACACTGGTTTACAAGACAGTGCGGAACACACAGCTCAAGGGCGGGTTCGCGTTCGTGACCGGGGACGCGGGAGTCGGCAAGACGAAGGCGCTCCACAAGTACATAGAGGATCACCCACACGACAGCGTGATGATAACGATAAATCCCTGCACCAAGAGCACAAAGGCAGTGCTGAAACTGCTGGCTCTGAACCTGGGAGTTCCGGTCACACAGTCCCGGGACGACCTGTGGATGAGCATTGCGGCGAAGCTACACGACGGAATGGTCGTTGCAGTGGACGAAGCGCAGCTTCTGACCTACGGCAGTATCGAAACGCTGCGTTCATTTGCAGACTTCTTCGCAGAGCGCCGCCAGACCCTCGGCGTTGTTCTGGTCGGGAATCAGGGGATACGGGAGAAAATCGAGGGCAAGTCCCGGGAGCAGTACCGTCAGGTCGCGAACCGCGCATGGCAGCGGCAGCAGATAAGCACCGGGGACGTTCAGCCCGAGGATATCAAAATGCTGTTCCCGGTGCTTGAAGGCAGGGAGCAGGAGCTGACGCTCCTCTACAAGGTAGCCCAGACCGCCGAGGGAATACGTGGAGCAGTCCGGCTGTTCGGGAACGCCTTTGACTCCGGCGACTACGACTTTAACGGGATAGTCCGCATGGCGAAGATGATGCACCTTGACCTCAAGGGCGCGGAAAAGGCGGTGCGGGCATGAAGCACGGAAAGAATCCCACCCGCCGCCAGAAGCAGAGCATTGCTTCCATCAGGCTGAATCCGGAAAACTGGCTCGTCTGCAAGGACACCCCGGACGAGCTGGTGCTGGAACACAAGATAAGCGGCAACATCAAGCGGATAAGAAAGGAATTACTGAAATGAAAATCGAATATATGCTTGCGTTCCTCGGCGGCGTTGAGCTGATGGCGCTCGCTAACGCGCTTTCACTGGGACTGCTGCCCTGCCGGCTTCTTGGACTGATATTCATGCTCGCAGCGCTGGTTGCGGCGGCTCTGCTCGGATATTCCGCCTGCTACAAGCACCTGCGAAAAGCCGTTGACCGCCGGTCGTACCATGAGGGCGTGTGCAAGGGCATACGGATCGGACGTGCGGAACGGCAGTCCGAGGTGCAGAGGTTCCTTGAAAATGAATGAAGAGAAGCTGCTGATTGAATTTCTGAAGCTTTACCTTGACGGACTGGATAAGGTGAGTAATTACGACGCAGTGAGGGTCGGAATCGAAAAGCTACTTTCCGAAAAGGTATTCCGCGACAGTGAGGAATTGTCGCTTTTCCTTAGTGTTGAATCAAGAATCAAAATCAGCGCCGAACGATTACAAGGCATGGCTGCTGGCAGGGTCATTTATATTCACTCTGCCATACCAGCTAAATAACACGGGGCTTAGTCCCCCGCCTTAATGCGGCTCCATACGGAACGGTTGCAAGCCCGATAACGCAGAGCAAGGAAAAATATAAGGAGGATTTTTATGGACAAGGAAGCACAGAAAAAATTAGCGGACGATTTTGTAGAGTTGCTTCGCACGACGAACAGGGACGGTATTGAGGAGCTTATCCGCTATCTTCAGGAGGAGACAGACTTCTTTACTGCCCCGGCAAGCACAAAATATCACGGGGCATTCGAGAGCGGACTGCTTATGCACAGCATAAATGTTTGCGCTGAACTCAATCTCGACCCGAACAGCAAGGTTTATCCGCCTGAAACCACCATCATCGTTGCGCTGCTGCACGACATCTGCAAGGCGAACTGCTACCGAACGGAAAAGCGGAACGTCAAGGAGAACGGCGCGTGGGTCGAGAAGCAGGTCTATGTTTTCGACGATGAGTTTCTGCTCGGTCACGGCGAAAAATCGCTGTACCTTGCAAGCAAGTTCATCAAGCTTTCGGACGAGGAAGCCGCGGCTATCCGCTGGCACATGGGAGCGTTCGACAACGCGTTCCGGGGCGGCGACCGGGGACTGAATGCTGCTTACGAGAAGTATCCTCTGGCGGTAATGCTTCATCTGGCGGATATGAGGGCTACTTACCTTGTGGAACGGGGTGAACGTCATGACTGACGAACAGTGGAAAGAAGTTGAAAAGAAACTTGTTCCGCCTTTCGGCAGAGCTGAACTCGAAATTGACGGCTACAAGGTTGTCATCGTTGCCGGGCTGGTAGACAAAATGAAGTATGGCTTTGTTGTGTACGTCAACGGATTTATCAGAGCCGAATGGTCGATGAATGACTGCGAGATACGCCGCCGTTTCTACTATGAGTCTAAAAAATCATTACTGAAAAGCTCTGAAAAAGCCAAAATCAAAAAGATGAGAAAATCAGTCCGGGAAGAAATCATGAAATCAGCGCAATACTCGGTTTTCCTGCCTTATTGGGGGAGTTTCTCCCGGCTGAAATCCCATCTTATAAAGAATAACCAATCGATAGAATTGGTCGAATAATTCCTTTTTGGGGGCTAAGTCCCCCGCCTTAATGCGGCTTCCGGTAACGGAAACGGTTGCAAGCCCGTGCGAACGCAGAGCAGGGATAACGTTAGTTAGTGCGGTTTTGCGAAGCAAAATTGCCGTCCTCTGACGGCAAAGGCTGAACATCTCAGTTTGCAAAGCAAACTGCACACTGGCAGAAAGGAGAGTGATTGCATGAAATTCAAGCTTTACGACTACGAAAACGACCGTTCCACGGACATCGAACTGACCCCATCGCAGTGGAAAGAACTTCAGGCGTTCCTGAAAGAGCTGAAAAATCCGCCCACACACGACTACAAGGCGGTTCTCGACAGTTTCAACCGGATATGCTCGAAGCTTCCCCCGGCGACGCGGCTGACTGACAAGCGCAGGCGCGCTATCGTCAAGGCGCAGAAGGACGGCTACAATCTGGAACAGGTGTTCCGGACAGCCGCTCAGAGCGTATTCCTCTGCGGGCGGAACTCCCGCGGCTGGCGGGCAAGCTTCGACTGGATAATGCAGCCGGGCAACCTCGTAAAGGTCGCCGAGGGGCAGTATTCGGACAGCGTTCCAGCGCCCGCGCCGTCAGCGCCGCCGATGTCAGGCAATCCGTTTGACGACTATGGATAAGGTGAACGGCGCGGCATTCGTGAAATCGCTGGCAGCGGCGCACATGCAGAGCAATCCCCCGCTGGAGGGCGACTACATCGACGAGGACGGTCTGCTCCGCTGCGGAAAGTGCGGCGGCTTTAAACGCAGCCGTATTGAAGTCAGCGGCGAGGAGATAATCGTGCCGGTCTGGTGCGAATGCATGACCCGCGCCAAAGAGGAAGAAAAGAAACGCAGCGAATCTATCCTGGCGAACATGCGCGCTAACGAGCTTCGCCGGCTGTCGCTTATGGACAACTCGCTGTCGGCGGTGCGGTTCACTACTGCTGACAAGTCCGGCGAGAACGCCCGCAGCGTGGAGATATGCCGCAGATACGCCGCGAAATTCCCGCAGATGAAGCAGGACAACCGTGGTCTGCTGCTGTTCGGCGGCGTGGGTACCGGCAAGACCTACACGGCAGCGTGCATTGCGAACGAACTGCTGTCGCAGGGAGTGTCGGTCGTTATGACCTCGCTGGTCAAGCTCATCGAAAACGGGATAAGCGACCTATGCAGCCGCCTGTCGGCGATAGACCTGCTTATCCTGGACGACCTGGGCGCGGAACGCTCCACTGATTACGCTCTGGAGCAGGTCTACAACATCGTGGACAGCAGATACCGCAGCCAAAAACCGCTGATTGTCACCACCAACCTGACGCTGGACGAGATACGGCACCCACAGGATACCACCCATGCCCGCATCTATGACCGCCTGCTGGA
>ENA-OPEE01001110-OPEE01001110.1-human-gut-metagenome-genome-assembly--contig:-NODE-1110-length-20475-cov-4.526200_pt1 | contig 20475 bp, 17 predicted proteins | sample MGYA00241263_ERZ501506 | MGnify/ENA primary metagenome ERZ501506 (study PRJEB25962, sample SAMEA2042626) | human gut metagenome | biome: human gut; feature: human-associated habitat; material: faeces...
AATCCGCATGATAAGTCAATGTTATTTATCAACAAAAGTTTGTTTCCATAAAGCCATTCAAATGCAACTTTTAGCCAATTTAATAAGACATTTTTTGGATTTGACGTATTGTGATCTGATATTGTCAATATGCATTACACATTTTATTCAAGAACTATGAGCAACAATAGAATGGGATAAATATCCACTGCGATGCGCGGATATTTATCCCATTTCGGCAGACGTTGCCATGCCGTCCTGAATGCTCCGTTCAGGCATACAGCCTGCGGTATTCGCTCGGGGTCACTCCGAGCACGGAACGGAACGCCGCGGCGAACTTCCCCGGATTGTCGTACCCCACCCGGGAGGCTATCGAGATTATCGGCTCGTCGGTGCGTTTGAGCATTCCCGCCGCCGCGTTCATGCGGAATTCCTTCATGTATGCGGCAATAGTGCAGCCATAAATTCCCTGGAAACACTTTTTCAGCGAGGTCAGCGGGAAATCGAATTTCCCGGAGATCTCCTCGAGCGTGTACCAGCGCTCCAGATTTGAAGTCAGCAGCGTGACGATATCCCGCGCCTTGTCAACCTGCGCTTTGTAGAAATACTGCCGCTCGCCACAGTCCGCCGGTATCTCCAGCGCGTCCAGGAACAGCAGAAGCTCCAGTACCTTTATCTTGAAATACGGCTGGCGCACCTTTTCCGGAAGGTCGTAAAGCTCCGAAAAGATATGCTCGATCTGCTTTCCAGCGCGCATTACGAAAGTTTTATCGTTGGCGCAGAACTTGTCCCGGAGCTTCCGCAGGTCAACGGAAAACCCCTCCATAACGTGCGGGAGCGACTGCTCCGCCTGGTTTATGTCGAATCCGACAGTCAGTCCGTGGTAGTGCTTCAGCGGGAACGAAAATTCACCGCAGTGCTTCTGCCGGGAATTCGCCTGCATATCGCCGCCCTCTATGTAAAAATAGCGGTCGCCGGACTGCCATTCCAGCCGTCCCTCACGACAGTGGTCTATGCAGAACATGTCCGCATTCGGGACAAAGCGGGAATTACAATGCTCCATGTGAAAATCATTATAAATCAGCATACACCCGGGAAACACCTGGTAGAACGTCATAAGTCCCTCGCCGGCGTCGTCCTTGAGCTGATAGACCGCGCACATTTCGTCCTCGCAGACCTTGCGTATATTGCTGCCAAGCTCTCCGTCCACGTTTACCATTCCGCACCTCCGACAAAGAATTCACGGAGCCTCTCACGACCGCTCCGGTCAAGCGCATACTGCTCCGAAATGCCGCCGTGCTCTATCCGCACCGCATAGTCGCAGCAGCGCGATATGAACTCCGGGTCATGCGTGACTATCATCACGTTCCTGCCCTGCTTTTTCAGCGAAAGTATGCAATCCGCTGCCTGCTACATATGTCCTGCGCCAAGCCCGCTCGTAGGCTCGTCGAACACGATGAACTCCCTCCCGGAAGCCAGTGCCGACGCTATCGCCACACGCTGCTTCTGCCCACTGGAAAGCGACATCGGGTGGAATTCCTTCAGCTCCAGCAGGTCAAGACTGCGGAGTATCTCCCCAACCGCCGGGATATCCTCGTTATCCATTGAAAGCAGAACTTCGTCAAGAACACTTTCGGTGAATAGCTGATGATTCACGTCCTGCATGACAAGGTAGCAGCACTTTATTCGCTTCCTGGAATTGAGCGATTTGCCGCCCAGTTCAAGCGTTCCCCTGCACTTTTTGAGAAGCCCGCAGAACGAACGCATGAACGTTGTTTTTCCGGCGCCGTTGCTGCCGATGATTGCGATAACTGAGCCCAGCGGAAGCTCTGCATTCGGTATATCGAGCGCCGTTACTCCGTTTTTGTAGGAGTAGCTGAAATCCCTCAGCGAAAACGTCCCGGCCGGCTTATGTTCCGGAAACTCCCGGCTGAAAACCGATGATAACTCCGGAGCGCGCAGTCCGTGCTCCTCAAAGAATACGGCAGGCTTCGCGAAAAATTCCGAACCGCTGAACTGCTCCCTTATATCCCCGGACTCCATGTAAATAACCCTGTCCGCAATGTCTTTCAGGAAGTGCAGACGGTGTTCCGCGATCATCACCGTGCGCCCCTGGGACTTCCACAGACTTATGATATTACGCAGACTCTCAATGCCCGGAAAATCCAGATTGGAAGTAGGTTCGTCAAGCACCATGACCTCCGGTGAAAGCGTGCTCACGGAGCCGTAGGCGATACGCTGCTTCTCTCCGCCTGAAAGCTCGAAAATGCTCCTGTCCAGCAGTGGTTTGAGGTTCATCTCATTGACAGCCCGTTCCACCCGGGAGCGCACCTCGGATTCCGGCATTCCCATGTTTTCGCAGGAGAATGCGAGTTCGCTGGTGGTATCCACATTGAAGAACTGCGAATGCGGATTCTGGAACACGGAGCCTACCAGTTTCGCGGTATCGTACAGCGGAGCCTCCGCAATATCCACGCCGTTCACGGTCACCTTTCCAGAAAGCTCCCCCGTCATAGAAATGCGGGATAAGCTCGTTGACAAGCCGCGTCAGCGTGGATTTTCCGCAGCCGGAGCCGCCGCAGACCAGCAGTACCTCGCCGTCCGGAACAGTGAGCGTAATGTTGTGCAGGCCTGCCTCGTCACGTCCGCCGCTGTATCTGAAATTCACATTCTGTATTTCGATCATGTTTTCTTCCTGTCAGATGAATTTGCTGATTATCATTGCCGCGAACGCCGCCGCGCACAGCAGGAGCGCGAAAAAATCCCATGCGCCGAATCCTATCTTACAGATATTCGTGCGCTTCACCGGAGCGCCAAATCCCCGGGTGAGCGCCGCCGCGGAAAGCTCGTCGCCTATCTTCACACAGGATATCATAAGCGGTACCATGCGGTATTCCAGCATTTTCGCCGGCTTTCCGCCGCCGAAGCGTATTCCGCGCATACGCATTGCGTCGCCTATGCTGGCGTACTCCTCCCCGACCGTAGGGAAAAACCGGAACATCACGGACATGGGGATCGTAATTTTCTGCGGAATGTGCATGCGCTCCATCGCAGCCATGAACTCGCTCACCGTCGTCGTTCCGACCATATAGGAAGCCATCGCGATACCCGGCATGAACCGCGCCGCGATACCCAGCGCAACAAGCAGGAAATTCACTGCGCCGGAAGCTATCGGCATAAGCAGTATCTGCGAGATGTAAGCCGCCGTATAAACTCCGGCGTAGATGAACGCCGTCCGGAATTTCCGCTCCGACAGCAGAAGAATAAACGGCACTGCGGTAAGCGCCCACCTCAGGCACAGAATCAGCGCCCCTCCGTCGCTCATCATGATAGCGATGACCATAATGACAAGCAATATTTTGGTGCGCGGGTCGAATACGGAGCGCTTACCCGTGCGGACTGCCGATAGGGTATTCGCCATCACGCGATACCTGCACGGACGAAGTGTTTTCTCATCAGCGCCTTGCCGATGAGGGCGCCGACAACCCCGGAAACGAAGCTTGCGGCGAGCAGCGGAAGAAGCGACCAGTCGGGCATATATCCCATCATGGTATCAACGTACTCCTGGCTGAATCCGCTGCCGAGGAGCATTTCTCCGTAGCTGTCCCGGGCAAAGATTATCGGGATATAGTTGCCGATCATGCCAAGGGAATAAACTCCGTAGCCCATAACGCCCTTAACGGTGCTTTTGTACTCTCCGGAACGCATTATAAGGTCGGCGACAAGTCCGACGATAAGTCCCATAATAGTCACCATGCCGAATTTCTGCGCCTTTGTCAGGAAAAGCATGAATGGGATCCCTCACACAAGCGGAACGACTACCGACAGCAGCGGAATGAATATCGGAATAAATCCGAGCATTGACGCCGCGAAGCATACCACCATTATTATTGCAGAGAAAATTCCGACAGTTATAAGATCCTTGGGCTGTATCCTTTTCTTGTTCATTATGTGCCTCTGGTTAGTTTTGTATAACTCTGTGCTTTGAAATTAGGTTCCGTCCGGGAACCCTAATATATTTTATCAGCAGGAGGTTATATATGTCTGCTCCGTTCAGCCGCAGAATGCTCCAAAAAATCTGGAAATGTCTGAATGGAGCAGGCTGTTTTGTTTTTCGTACGCGGGTAATTAGGATAGTGCGCCAATGGCAGATCCGCTTTTTTATTATAGCACTATTCTATACCTTTTACAACCACTTTTTCGGAAATTCCGCCCTTGGCAACAGCAGGTCACATATTGGATGCTTTCAGATAAGCTGAAGCTTTATTTGTTGGAATACACAATGTGCATAACAGTGTTATGTTGCTTCTTTGTGTAATATGCTGAAATCAGTGCAGAGCTATTGACAAGAGCGCGTATTTGTGCTAAGATAACAATGTTATGTGAGACGGTGAGGAAGGTGACAAAATGGGCGATGAACTTGAAACTAGAGAAAAGCTGCTGAAAAGTGCGCTGGCTGAATTCTCTGAAAAGGGATATATGAAAGCTTCGCTGCGAAAGATATGCGCCGACGCAGGCGTTACGACCGGGGCGCTGTATTTCTTTTTCAGGAATAAAAACGACCTTTTTGCCGCCATTGTCGATCCGCCGCTTAAAGAGCTTTGCCGGCTGCTGAACGAGCATTACATGCATGACGCCGAGGAAATGGTAAGCGACGATCCGGCGGTTCTGACAGCTGAATACCATATTGAAACACACGGTGGACTTGACGCTCTCGTCGAGTATATGTATCAGTATTATGACGTGTTTATACTCCTGCTGACAAAGGCGCAGGGTTCAGAGTACGAAAACGCGGTCGATATGGTGGTCGATATGACTGAGCGGGGCTTTCGGGCTTCGGCTGACAGGGCAGTGCAGAAAATGCCTGGATATCACGTTGACGAATATATGCTCCATTGGGTAACTCACATCAGCGTTGACGCATACACGCACCTTCTGACGCATGAAAGAGATGTGGAAAAGGCAAAGCTCCACATGAGGAGGATAATGGAGTTCCTGATAAATATCTGGTTCACTATGATAGTTCAGGACTGAAATTTTAGCCGCCGGTCGGCGGCTAAAATAATAGGTTTGACATAACGGTGTTATCCTGGGTTAACTTCAGAGATTGCCATTTGGTAAAACGAAACGTCCGAAAGAGCGTTTCTGCATTTATAAGCCGCTTTCGGGCGGCAAATAATACGCATATTGCATAACAGTGTTATGCGGTGAACTTTTAAGAATTCGGAGGAAAGAAAATGTATCTGGAGATCAAAGACGTAAAGAAAAGCTACGGAACCGACGCAAGCTATATTCAGGTCCTGAAGGGCGTGAGCACAGGCGTTGAAAAGGGACAGATGTGCGTTATACAGGGCACGAGCGGCTCCGGGAAATCCACGCTTCTCAACTGTATAGGCGGTCTTGATACGATGGACAGCGGTTCAGTAAAGGTCGATGGAAAGGAGATTTTCGGTCTGAAGCCCGACAAGCTGGCAGACTACCGAAAGGAAAATCTCGGGTTCATTTTCCAGTTCTATAACCTGGTCCCGAACCTCACTGTCGAGGAAAACATTCAGGTCTGCGAATACCTTTCCGATTCTCCGCTGGACATGGAGGAACTTCTCACAACGCTGGGACTTTCCGAGCACAGGTACAAGTTCCCGTCGCAGCTTTCGGGCGGTCAGCAGCAGAGATGCGCAATAGCCAGGGCGCTTATAAAGAATCCGAAGCTGCTTCTGTGCGATGAGCCAACCGGAGCGCTCGACTCGAAAACCTCCAAGGATATTCTTGTCCTTCTTGAAAAGGTCAACCAGAAATATGGCACGACAATGCTTATTGTAACTCACAATAATGCTATCAAGAATATGGTGCATAAAGTTATAATCGTCAAGGACGGACTCATCAGAAAGGATTATCTTAACGAAACCCGTATACCTGCTGCCGAGCTGGAGGATCTGTAATGAACAAGGTACTTAGGAAAAGGCTCCTGCGCGAGCTTAAATCGAATTTTGCGCGATATGCCGCACTGGTGCTGCTTATCGTGTTTGGAATGTATGTTATCGTTGCGGTGGTTTCCAGCGCAGATACCATCATAGTAAGGTCGGACGAACACGGCGAAATGAACAGGGTGGAGGACGGTCAGTTCGGAGTATTTATCCCCCTCACCGATGAGCAGGAAAAGCAGATAACCGACATGGGCGTCACGCTTGAAAGGCATTTCAGCATTGACGTCTTTGCCGGGGACGGTTCAAAGCTCCGCGTTTTTAAGAACAGGAGCGATATCGACCTTGTGGAGCTTGACAGCGGCAGATATGCCGAAAAAATAAACGAAGCGGTCGCTGAAAAACGCTACTGTGAGGATCATTCCCTGACGGTCGGCGACAGGCTTACAGCCGGCGGTATCGAATTTGAGATCGTTGGCATAGGCACAACTCCCGACTATGACGCTCCGTTTGACAAGTTCTCGGATACGGCGGTTTCAAGCGTCGGATTCGGACTTCTGTTTGTTTCCGACGAACAGTACGACTATATCAGAAACGATACCTCGCAGCAGGCGGAGGACCTTTGCTATGCCTATCTCCTGAACGGCAAAGCGACTGACGAGGAACTCAAGGAAACTATAAAGGATTTTGAGTTCAACTACAAGGACGTTACCGATAAATATTATCTTGAAACGGTCGGGGAAGCCCTGCAGCAGCGCGACGATCTCCGTAACGGCATAAATGAGCTTTATGACGGTTCGCAGGAGCTTAAGGACGGCATGAAGGACCTTTCGGACGGAGCGGACGAGCTCCACAGCGGGCTTGGCGAGCTTTACGACGGTTCGGTGAAGCTTACTGACGGAATAGACGAACTTTCCGGCGGTGCGGACGAATTATCGGACGGTATGAAAGCGCTTGGCGATTCTGGGGAGATGATATCGGGCGGCTCTTCCGAAATATTCAGCGCGCTTCTTGCCCAGGCGTCGCAGAGCCTTGCCGCAATGGGACAGAGTATCGAACTCACTGCCGATAATTACAGTGAAACTCTGGATATGCTGATCGGTATGACGCAGAGCGCAGAGCTTGCACAGCTTAAGGCTTCGCTTGACAGCGTGAAAGCCTATGCAGACGGCACAAAGACTTACGCGGACGGCGTTCGCACAGCGGCTGACGGTGCAAACGTCCTGTCTGCCGGAGCAAAGGAGGCGCTGGACGGCTCTGAGAAGCTTTCCGGCGGCGTGAAGGACGCGCTTGACGGTTCGAAGGAACTGGCGGACGGCGCAAAGGACGCCTACGATGGCGCTTCTGAGCTTGCGGACGGAATTTCTGAGCTTAAAACGGAAACCGACAAGCTGCTGGACGAGGTTTTCGATGTTGACCTCGACAACCTTACGATGTTTGTAAAGAGGGCGGAGAATGTACGTATCGCCGGCGCAAAGGGCTATGTGATAATGAACAGGCTTGCGGGACTTGGCGTGGGCGTTATACTTATGATGCTCCTGGCTTATGTTATCTCGGTTTTCGTGATTCATCAGATACAGCGCGAAAGCAGCGTTATCGGCGCTCTTTACGCGCTTGGTGCAAAGAAAAAGGATCTTATCGCGCATTACATAACCCTGCCGACCATCGTTGCATTCATAGGCGGAATAATCGGTATGCTTATCGGCTTTTCACCGGTGGGTCTGAATTATCAGATGCTCGATACATATGCGTATTTCTCGCTCCCTGAATTTGCGCCGGTTTATCCGGTGTACCTCATAATATACAGCGTTGTAATGCCGCCTGTTATCTCAATGATAGTGAACACGCTCGTCATCAATAAGCGCCTTTCGCAGACTGCGCTTTCGCTTATCCGCAACGAACAGAAAACAGCGCGTTACAGCAGTGTCAGAATCAGGAGCAAGAACTTTATCCGCAGATTCCAGATAAGGCAGATGCTGCGCGAGATGCGTACGGGGATAACCGTTCTTCTGAGTATGCTGTTTTCGCTGCTTGTTCTCATGCTCGGTGTTGACTGCTATTATCTCTGCGAAAACGTAAGGATAGATACTATCCGCGACACAAAATATGAATACATGTATACGCTGAAATACCCTGAATCCACAGTCCCCGAGGGCGGAGAAGCCTGCTTTGCAAAAACGCTTTCAAAGGAACAGCTGGGATATAATCTGGACGTAACCGTAATGGGTATCGACAGCGATAACAAATATTACAATGCAGAAACACACAAGGGTAAGAGCCTTATCACAGCTAGCAAATCAGTGGTGGAACGCTACGGAGTAACGACCGGAGATAAATTCATACTCACCGACAGCGCAAATTCAATGGACTATGCTTTCACTGTTGCCGATACATGCGGCGAAAGCGCAGGGCTTATGGTATTTATGGATATCGACAGCATGCGGGAACTTTTTGGCGAGGACGATGATTATTACAACTGCGTCCTTTCCGATGAGCCGCTTGATATAGACGAGGGCAGACTTTACGGTACGACCACCAAGACTGATATTGAACGTTCCGCGGCTGTTTTCACGGAGCTTATGATGTCCATGATCGTTATGCTGATCGTGATAGCGATAATAATTTTCTTTGCGGTAATGTTCCTTATGCTTAATGTTATGGTAGAGCGCGCCTCGTTCGGAATTTCACTCGTCAAGGTGTTCGGCTACAAGACAAGGGACGTAAAGAGGCTTTATCTCAACGGAAATGCGCTGCTTATAGCAATAGGTGCGCTCATAGAGATTCCGCTTTCAAAGCTTATCATAGATAAGGTATTTCCGCTGTTTATCCCGAATGTTACAAGCGGAATAAACCTTGTATTTCCGCTGTATATTTATCCGATAATCTTTGCCGGAACAATGGCCGTTTACTATGTTATAACCGCTATTCTTGTCAGAAAGCTCGGTAAGATCACGCCTGCCGAGGTTCTGAAAAACAGGGAATAAATCATACGTCAGGGACTGCCGGAAAGATCTGGCGCCACAAAAGGAAACGAGTGTGGGTGGAAATCTATTGGTTTCCGCCCACATGGTTTATACTGATTAAAATTTACTGAACCTTTGCATTGACATGTATCTATTATTACCTTTCGCTCCCTCATTCTCATAATTCATCAGCGTATGCCTGCAAATCCCGACCGCCTCCGCAGCCTGCCGGATAGTCAGCCCGGCGCGAAGCCTGAGCACCTTCAGCCGCTCACCGTCAGTAAGCGTACCCACATCACAAGCGCACAGCAGGGAATCCTCCGGTTTCTTAGCCCCGACCACTCTCACAGAGCCACACCAGAACGCAGAATACGGCACTGTGGAAATATAAGGAAATGTTTCCACTGCCGACATATAGAGATCCCTATCTATATGATAGGTTTATGTATGAACGAACTGCGATCGTCAATAATGCGCTTTGCGCTTTTAACAATTTGCTGTTGAGAAGTAACGGGAGGGTTGTTCAGTTTTCTGGTGAAGCAGAAGCTCAGGAGCTTTATAGACTGTTCTGTAACAGTAAAAATCTGTTAGATAGTAGTGATTCTGTATACAGGAGATTCATTTCTGAGTGCTGCGTTGAAGTAGAGGCAGCGAGAGTTCCAACACAGGATCTTTATAATGCATATTGTAAGTTTTGTGAAAACAATTATTTCCGGATGGATCCCTTTATCTCATTCTCTATCAGGATATCAAATTACTTGTCGAATTTTACTAAGACAAAAGCTTCGCTGCAAGGGAAGAAGTTACATGTGTATGAGGGCCTTGCATTGAGATGAATGAATAATATATATAGTTGATTCGACAAAATATTATTTATAATGTAATAATGATTAGTAGTTCCAGGTTCCGGGTTGACGCAGAAAAGATTCTGTGTTATCCATTAGGTCTTGTTTTGTGGGGGACTTTTCGGATTTATCCTGGAACCCGGAACTACTGGATATGCTGTTTTGAAGTGTTGGATAGTTGTAATGCACTAATTATGTGTTTCAATAATACCATTGCAAATATAATAAAAAAATGATATAATTAATGAAGCGGAAACTGTTCCAACTTGCAATAGAGAGATTGGAAAGGAATTTAGCATGACTAATATAAGGGAAAAAGCAGAAAGGGCGTTATGTGAATTTATCGGAAACGGAAAAAGCTTTCGAGAGGGGCAGTATGAGGCGATAGAGGCTACCCTGACAAACAAAAGGACGCTCGTGGTTCAGCGCACAGGCTGGGGGAAGAGTATGGTGTATTTTGTTTGTACGAAGCTTCTGCGGGACGAGGGAAAAGGCATCACACTGATAATCAGCCCTTTGCTTTCATTAATGAAAAATCAGATTGAATCCGCGGAAAAGGCAAACCTGAAATGCGATGTCCTTAACAGCACCAAGACAAACGATGAAAAGGTCAGAATCATTGAGAAGATGAAAAACGGTGATATAGATATCGTGCTGACTACTCCCGAAACGCTTTTTACTGAACTTGTACAGCGGGCTTTGCCTTCAATCAATATCGGACTGTTCGTAATTGACGAAGCACACTGCATTTCGGATTGGGGGCATGATTTCCGGCTTGATTATTGCCGTCTGAACAGAGTTATAAAAAATATGCCCGGGAATGTCCCAGTGCTTGCCACGACTGCTACCGCGAACGACAGAGTTGTTGATGATCTCAGGGCTCAGCTCGGCGGAGATGTCTATGTTTCCCACGGTCCTCTGATGAGAGATAACCTTTCGATACAGGTCCTGAAGCTCAATAATAAAACTGAGCGTTATGCGTGGATGTATGAAAATATTCCCAGGCTCGATGGCTCAGGAGTGATTTACTGTCTTACCTGCGACGACTGTGATGAGATAGCGCAATTCCTTAATGAAAACGGTATATCTGCGAAATCATACCACTCCGGTCTTGTACCCAAGGACAAAACTCTGCCTGACCCGAACATAGAGACAGAGCGGCTTTTTATGGAGAACAAAATCAAAGTGATCGTTGCTACGATAAAGCTCGGAATGGGATACGACAAACCGGATATTGCATTTGTTATACACTATCAGACGCCGTCAAATATTGTTGCGTATTATCAGCAGATAGGCAGAGCGGGGCGTGCTATTCCGCGTGGGTATACTTTCCTTATGAATGGAAGCGAGGACGAAGACATTCACACGTATTTCCGCGAGTCTGCGTTCCCAAGCAGGGAGGAATCTGATTCCGTGTATGATTTTATCAGGGAGCACGGGGGAGTCAGTTCTTATGAAATCGCCAGGGCTTTGAATTTTCATCAGAGCCGCATCTTAAATGCGATAAAATTTCTGCACAACGAAGATATGATTTACAAAGATGACGGCAAATATTATATTTCAGCGAATGTGTACAATTTCAATGGGGAGCATTATGAAGCGATAACGCACCAGCGAAAGGTTGAATTTGAGCAGATGGAAGAACTGCTGAATACCGACATGTGCTACAACCGCTTTGTTGTGAACGCGCTTGACGACCCTACAACTGCCAAATGCGGACTATGCGCTAACTGCCTGGGTTATAGTGAATATCCGGAAGCTGTGAAAGACAGTTCAACAGAAGCTGCTTCGCTGTTTCTTGAAAAGCAGTATTATCCCATAGAGCCACGTAAACAGTGGGCTTTGACCTCGCTTACCAGAAGAACGGCAATTCCGAAGCCGAATGAAACAGGTATATGTCTTTCGCGTTATGGGCACCCGGTTTATGGAACGCTTGTAAAACAAGGGAAGTATCAGGATCGAAGACTCAGCGATGAACTGGTTTCCAAGAGCGCTGAAGTGCTTTCGCCATTTGTTGTGGAGCATGATATCACAGCGCTTACATACGTTCCCTCGGTGCGAAGCAATATTGTTTCGGATTTTGCATACAGACTTGCACACAAACTAGGCATACCGTGCATTTCCTTGCTGGAAAAGGCATCCGCAAGACAGCAGAAAGAAATGGAAAACGGTTCGTTCCAATGCGAGAATGCGCTGAATTCATTCAGCCTTGCCGTGAATGCGGAAGTGCCGCGGAACATATTGCTTGTTGACGATATGGTGGATTCCGGGTGGACGCTGACTGTCTGTGGACATATACTGACAGAAGCAGGGGCGGACCATGTTTATCCGTATGCTCTTGCGTCAACATCTAAAAAGGAAGATTGATATGAACGATAATGCTCAGATGATAATTGTGCTTTGCAGCCACCTGTGTGCGGATGGCTGCCATCCCCTTGAACCCTCAGAGTGGACAAGGCTTGCAGATACGATGATAGCTCAGAAGCTTCAGCCTAAAGATATCCCGGACTTTTCCGATGATGATATGAAGCGTTACCTTGGATATGGAGAGGCTGAAACGGAGCGTATAAAAAGACTGCTGGACCGTTCTGGCAGCCTGAGCTTTGAGCTTGAGCGGTTTTCCTCAATGGGGATAAAAGTTGTCACCCGTGCGGACGCGGGGTACCCCAGGGCGCTCAAGACCAGACTGAAAGGCGGGTGCCCTCCGCTTTTTTACCATGCGGGAGATTTATCCCTGCTTGACCGGGGAATGGTGGGATTTGTCGGTTCGCGAACGGTAGGCAATGAAGATGTGGCATTTGCTGAAAGTATTGTCAGAAAAGTAAATTCCAATGGTTTCGGAGTGGTTTCCGGCGGCGCGAAAGGGATAGACAGCGTTTCGTCGTCTGCTTCGCTTTCAAACGGGAGTTTTGCCGTGGAATACATTTCAGATTCGTTTACAAGAATAATAAAGAAGAAAGAAGTCGTTGCCGCGGTTCAGGACGGAAAGCTGCTGATTATGTCAATGGCGAAGCCTGACGCCGGTTTCAATGCAGGAATCGCAATGCAACGCAATAAATATATCTACGCACAGTCAGTCGCAACTGTTGTTATAAAATCAGATTACAATAAGGGCGGCACATGGGGAGGGGCCACCGAAGCGCTGAAAAAGGAATACTGCCCTGTGCTTTGCCGGGATAATAAGAGATATCCCGGAAACACGGGACTTATAGAGAAAGGCGCGATCCCGATAGACGACAGCTGGGACGGAAATGTTTGTAATATCAGAAACCTGCTTGATAATACCGGTGAGCAGATCACTTTATTTAATGAGCAATAAAATGTGTCAAATTTCTTTAGAAAGGTATTGAATTATTGAAATTAAAATGATATAATAATATTGACATAAAGTGACAGGCGGTGACATCATGAGCAAAATCGTATTCATCGACAGCGAAATAAGCCACGGTGGCAAAATATGCGACCTCGGCGCGGTAAAGCCCGAGGGCGGCAGGCTGCATACCACATTGCAGAATGAGTTTTCGGCGTTCGCGTCGGGCTGCAAGTACGTCTGCGGACACAACCTTATCGCGCACGATCTGAAATACGTCGGTCGGCTGATTCTCGGGGACTACACGCCGATCGACACGCTCACGATATCACCCCTGCTGTTCCCGAAAAAGCCCTATCACCACCTGCTCAAGGACTACAAAATACAGACCGAGCAGCTCAACGACCCCGCCAACGACGCGGCGCTGTGCATGGAGCTTTTCTTTGACGAGGTGGAGGCTTTCAGCCAGCTTGACGACAGCCTGAAAGCGATTTATTTCGCCCTGCTCGGAATACGCCGCGAGTACATCGGATTTTTCGATTATGTCGATTACGCCGGCGCAGAGGACGCAGAGGGCCTTATCCGTGAGTATTTCTCTGACAGTATCTGCATGAGCGCCGACCTGACGTCGCTGATTTCGCGCTATCCAGTGGAGCTAGCCTACTGCCTTGCACTGATAAGCGCCGACGACCGCTACTCACTTATCCCGCACTGGGTGCACAGAAATTTTCCCGCCGTTGAATACGTTATGAGGGCGCTCCGCGGAACTCCCTGCAACCACTGTCCATTCTGCCTGCGGGAGCATGATGTCCGCGCCGGGTTGAAACAGTATTTCGGATATGACGGATTCCGCACCTACGACGGCGAGCCGCTTCAGGAAAGAGCCGCGCAGGCGGCTGTTGAAAACAAATCCCTTATCGCCGTATTCCCGACCGGCGGCGGAAAATCCGTGACATTCCAGCTTCCCGCGCTGATGGCAGGGGATACCTGCCGCGGACTTACCGTGGTAATTTCGCCGCTCCAGTCGCTGATGAAAGACCAGGTGGACAACCTTGCCGAAAAGGGAATCTCCGACGCGGTTACGATAAACGGAATGCTCGACCCCGTCGAGCGCGCCAGCGCAATTGAGCGCGTGCAGAGCGGTCAGGCGTCCCTGCTGTATATTTCGCCGGAATCCCTGCGCTCAAAGACCATTGAAAACCTCATGCTCAACCGCCACATAACCCGTTTCGTTATCGACGAGGCGCACTGTTTTTCAGCATGGGGGCAGGATTTCCGCGTGGATTACCTCTACATAGGCGACTTTATCCGCGAATTGCAGGAGAAAAAGAACCTCTCCGAGCCGATTCCCGTGTCCTGCTTCACCGCCACCGCAAAGCAGAAGGTAATCAGCGACATCAGCGATTATTTTCGCAATAAGCTCGGTATCGAGATGGAAATTTTCGCTTCGGGAGCGTCCCGCCGCAACCTGCGCTACGAGGTGCTTTACAAGGAAAACGACGATGAAAAATACCTCGCGCTCCGCAATCTGCTGACAATGAAAAACTGTCCCTCGATAGTCTACGTTTCAAAGGTCAAGCGGACTTTCAGCATTGCGAAAAGGCTGAACGCGGACGGAATAAAGGCGCTTCCGTTCAACGGAAAGATGGACAAGAGCGAGAAAATCGCGAATCAGGAGCAATTCATGAGCGGCGAGGTCAACGTTATCGTGGCGACCTCGGCTTTCGGCATGGGCGTGGATAAATCCGACGTTGGGCTTGTCGTGCATTTCGATATTTCGCCGTCGCTGGAGGACTATGTTCAGGAAGCGGGCAGAGCGGGGCGCGACGAGGACTTGCAGGCGGAATGCTATGTGCTGTTCAAGGACGAGGATCTGGACGGGCATTTCATGATGCTCAATCAGAGCAAGCTGTCCATCAAGGAGATAAACCAGATCTGGAAAGCGGTCAAGGAGTGTTCGCGATACCGCATGACATTCACGCGCTCGGCGCTGGAGCTTGCGCGGATCGCGGGCTGGAATGACGAGCAGGACGAAATCGAAACCCGCGTCACCAACGCGATAAACGCGCTGGAAACCGCGGGCTACCTTAAACGCGGAAAGAACGTCCCGCGCGTTTTCGCTTCCAGCATTAACGCGAAAAGCTACATTGAAGCCGCCGAGAAGATAAACCATCTGAACACGCTGGACGACAGGTATAAGCAGTACGCCGCGAGGATAATACGCTGCATGATTTCCGAGCGAAGCCGTGCGGACGCCGGCAACGAGGAAGCGGAGAGCCGCGTTGACCACATTTCCGACATTCTCGGAATCCCGATGGAGGACGTGGTGTTATGTATTGGCGCAATGCGCGAGGGCGGGATACTGACCAACGCAAACGACCTCACCGCGTATATCCGCAAAAACGACACCGTGCGTAAATCCACGAATATCCTCAATCGCTACGCGGCGCTGGAGCGCTTTCTTCTGGGAAAGGTGAGCGGCGGCGCTGAGTATTACAATCTCAAGGACCTCAACGAGCAGGCGCAGAAAGAGCGCGTGCCCTCGGTGTCGGTGAAGTCGATAAGGACCCTGCTGTACTTTCTCATGATCAAGGACTATGTGCAGAAATCGCACATTTCCGGGGAAACCGTGCAGATAGTTCCGACCGACGATATCGGGAAGATAAAGGCAAAATCCGAGCTGTGCATTTCAGCTGCGGAGAAAATCCTGGAGCTGCTTTATGTCAAAGCGGACGAGCTGAAATCCCCAGAAAAGGACGAAGTCCTTGTGGAATTTTCGGAGCTGGAGCTGCTGGAATACTGCCGCGAAAATCTGCTCGAAAAGCCCGAAGCCGAGGACATCAAGTCCGCGCTGCTCTATCTGTCGAAGATAGGCGCGATAGACATCGAGGGCGGATTCCTGGTGCTGTACAACGCCATGCAGATCACCCGTCTGGAGCGCAACAACAATATCCGCTACAAGACGGAGGATTACAGGCAGCTCAGCGAATTCTACAAGCAGAAGATACAGCAGATACACATTGTCGGCGAGTACGCAAACATGATGACCCGCGACTATGACGCGGCTCTGCGGTTCGTGTCCGACTATTTCGGCATGGACTACAAGAAGTTCATCGGGAAGTATTTCGCGGGGCGGGAGGACGAGATTTCCCGCAATATCACCACCGAAAAGTTCAACCGTATCTTCAAGGATCTTTCGCCGCGCCAGAAGGAGATATTCAAAGACAAGGATTCAAAGTACATCGTTGTCACCGCAGGTCCCGGCAGCGGAAAGACCACGCTGCTTGTAAGCAAGCTGGCGTCCCTCTATCAGATGGAGGACATCAAGCACGAGCAGTTACTCATGCTGACGTTTTCTCGCGCGGCGGCGACGGAGTTCAGACAGCGGCTTACGGCGCTGATGGGCGGCGCGGTGCGCTATATGGACATCAAGACCTTCCACAGCTACTGCTTCGATATTACGGGTAGGATAGGCTCGCTTGAAAATTCCGCAGATATAGTCAAGCAGGCGGCGGAGATGATCTCCGCAGGCGAGGTCGAGCAGGGGCAGATAACCAAGACCGTCGCCGTGATCGACGAGGCGCAGGACATGGACGAAAACGAGTTTGCGCTGATAAAGGCGCTCATTGAGCGCAACGAGGATATGCGGGTTATAGCCGTGGGCGACGACGACCAGAATATCTATGAGTTCCGCAATTCAAGCTCCGCGCACATGGCGAGCCTTATCACTGAGTACGGCGCGGCGCATTACAGCATGACCGACAACTACCGCAGTGCGCGCAGAATAGTGGCGTTTGCGAATGCCTATGCGGCGAGGATAACTCACCGCTTGAAGGACGAGCCTATCCGCGCGGTGAGAGATGCTGACGGCGTTGTAAAGCTCATAAAGCATGCGGCGCGGAACATGGACATTCCCGTTGCAGACTGTTTACAAGCTACGTGGCATGGCGGTACGGCGGCTATCCTCACCAACACAAACGATGGCGCTCTGCGTATGCTCGGACTGCTGACAGATCGCGGCATTCCGGCGCGGCTTATCCAGAGCGGCGACGGATTCCGCATGAGCCAGCTTGCGGAGGTGAAGATGTTCTGCAAGCTGCTGAAATTTGAATCTGCTGACGATTCGCCGATAATCCCAGAATCCGCATGGAACAGCGCAAGGGAGAGGTTACGCGGCGGAATATACGCTGACAGCGCCTGCCTTGAAACGGTGCTGAATATGCTTGCGAAGTTTGAGGAGGTCAGCAATGGCGCGCTGTACCGTTCAGATTTCGAAACGTTCATTTTCGAGTCGGCGTACGAAACGTTCACGCCGCAGGAGCAGGACGCGGTGACTATCTCCACGATACATAAGGCAAAGGGCAGGGAGTTCGACAATGTGTATCTCATGCTGAATCAGTCGGACGACAGCACTGACCAGGAACGGCGCAAAATCTATGTCGGCATTACCCGCGCGAAGAACGAGCTGTACGTTCACTACAACAGCGCGATTTTCGATGATATTTCCGCTGACGGCGCGGAGCATGAGAGCGATACGCAGGACTACCCCGAGCCCGACGAGCTTGAAATGCAGCTTGGCATGAAAGATGTGTTCCTTGATTTCTTCATCGGGAAGAAAGCTGATGTTTTTAAGCTGAAAAGCGGCGATGAATTAGAGATACGTGGGGATTTCCTTTATGCGAACGGGAAACGGCTTGTAATTCCGTCGAATGCGGTTAGGGAGAAGCTTGCGGGTCTGCGTGAAAGAGGATACAGACCGTTCAGGGCGCAGGTCAATTTCATCGTCGAGTGGGTGAAGAAAGAAACAGGAGAATCCGCGGCGGTCATACTGCCGGATATCCGGCTGAGAAGAAGGAGATTACATAATGACGGAGCTTGAAACGATGATACGCGCGGAATCCTATATCCGCAAGATGGCGGACGGGATAAATCCCATCACGAACGAGCCTGCGGCTGACAACGACATGGTGAACAACGTCCGCATAACGCGCTGCCTGTACTATGTTTCGGATATCCTGCGACAGGTTATCGACAACGACGGGGTGATTAAGAAAAAGTCCGGCGGCTCGGGCAAAAAGGCGGAGTTTTTCATCACCGATGAACAGCGTGCGGCTCTGACGGAATTTGACCGCCCTGCGTATGCCAGCGAACTGGCTGATAAAATCAATGCAGTTACGGAGATAAATAACTGCAAGAAATTCGCCGCGAAATGGGTCACGGAGTACTTTGTAAGCATTGGTCTGCTGTATGTTGACGATGATTCCAAACGCGCTACCGAGGCGGGAGCGGAGCTTGGTATTATTTCTGAAAAAAGGCGTTCAAGCTATACGCATAGGGAGTACTGGGTCAACGCTTATTCCCCCGAAGCGCAGCGTTTCATTATCGACAATATTGATTCCATAATCGCTTTTGCAAAATCGCCGCAGTACAAACAGCAGACCCACCCGAACAGTACAGGCGATGGCGCTGTGACGGAATGACAGGGAGCCTCAAAATGCCAACAATAACTCACAACAAACTAGTCCGCGACAAAATCCCGGACATAATCAAATCCGCCGGAAAACAGGCGGTAACGTGGATCCTTACCGATGAGGAATACCTCGCAGAACTTGACAGAAAGCTTTCCGAGGAGTGCGTCGAGTACCAGGCGGACAAGAGCCTTGAAGAAATGGCTGATGTGCTGGAGGTGCTGTACGCAATCGCCGCAGCGCGCAGGTACTCCGTGGAGGAATTGGAGCGCGTCCGCGCGGAAAAGGCGGAAAAGCGCGGCGGATTTGCGGATAAAATCTTCCTTGAGGAAGTTCTGGAGAACTGATATGAAAAATGAAACTACGGTCAATTTGGTGAACAGCCCTGCCGAGGACTTGTTCGTGCAGCTTTTCTGCGAAACTTTCGGCCCCGATAAGGCGGAGAAGCTCTACACGTGAGTCCGTGCGGTTTTCCGTAGGAAAATTGCCGACGGCTGTCGGCAAAGGCTGGACATCTTGCGCGGAGCGCACACTTTATTTAGTACCCGTTTGCCGACATCTACGGCAAGCAGAGATACATTAAGAACGTCGGCGGAAGAACGCTGTTCCTCGTGAATGCTCTCAAACTCGCTGACCAGGCTAAGGATACATTCGCAAAGATATGGAGCGAGGCTACTCTCGGCAAGTACACCGGGCAGGAGAAAATCAAGGACACGACCGTTGTTTTCGCGACCATTCAGACTATTTCAAAGCACTGCGAGGAGTTCGCGCCGGACGAATTCGACTACATAATCATCGACGAGTGCCACCATGCCGCGTCCAAGAGCTATCAGGCGATACTGTCCTATTTCAAGCCGAAATTCATTCTTGGACTTACTGCAACTCCCGAAAGAGCCGACGGGCAGGACATGATTGAGCTATTCCAGAATGTCGCGCACAAAATGGACCTCAGGACCGCAGTAGAGCAGGGGATACTTGCGCCTATCCGCTGCGTGAGAGTCAAGACGGACATCGACCTTTCCGACGTGCGCATACACGGCATAAAGTATGACGCGCAGGACCTTGAAAGCAAGCTGTTCGTTCCGGAGCGCAACGAGCTTATCGTAAACACATACCTGAAATACGCGCGTGGAAAGAAAGCCGTTGTATTCTGCACCAGCGTAAACCACGCGGCGGAAATTGCGCGTCTGCTGAAGGATGCAGGGGTCAATGCCGAGGGAATATCCGGCAGCATTAAGGTAAGCGAGCGAAACAGCATTCTCCAGCGGTATGAACAGGGTGATATTGATGTACTGTGCGCCTGCGACCTGCTGAACGAGGGCTGGGACAGTCCGCATACGCAGGTGCTTTTCATGGCTAGACCCACTATGTCAAAGACGATTTATATGCAGCAGCTTGGCAGAGGAACGCGCAAATGCGAGAACAAATCCGACCTGCTGGTGTTTGATTTCGTGGACAACGCGAATATGTTCAAAATGCCGTATTCACTGCACAGAACGCTCAATATGTCGGAGTACCGTCCGTTTGAGTATGTCCTCGCGCCGGAACATCTGCGAAAGCATGACCCCAACATGACCTATTCCGGAGAAAAGCCGGTAGCCTATCTTGACACGCCCATCAACGCAGCGGATTACGAGGTCGTAGACCTGTTCAACTGGCAGACCGAGGTGCAGAATATGATTTCGCAGCTCGAGTTTGTTCGTATGGTCGATGTGCAGTCGGAAACAGTGGAGCGGTACATCAGGGAGGGCAAGATAGTTCCGGATCTGGCAGTTCCGATAAGCGAAAACAGGTTTTTCAACTATTTCAGAGAGGACACCGTGAAATCCTATGCGGAGAAATACGGCTGGGACCTTATAACGCAGGGAAACATCAAGGGCAACACCGCACAAAGTCCACAAATTAGAAATTAAGCACGATTAGTAAACAAACTAGTTGCATAGTAAAATAAAAAATGGTATAATAAAAGTATGAATAAGCAGATAAGTT
>ENA-OPEE01001125-OPEE01001125.1-human-gut-metagenome-genome-assembly--contig:-NODE-1125-length-20345-cov-3.447511_pt1 | contig 20345 bp, 20 predicted proteins | sample MGYA00241263_ERZ501506 | MGnify/ENA primary metagenome ERZ501506 (study PRJEB25962, sample SAMEA2042626) | human gut metagenome | biome: human gut; feature: human-associated habitat; material: faeces...
CAGTAGCTCCATTTTCAGGAACTACTGGTAATGTTTTTGCATGATTTTGTCGAAAGTTTACATTTTTTCTGCAAGCTATATTACGCCCCTCTTTTTATCTTCTCCGAATATCCATAATATCCACGCCCGCTCTTTTGATATTCCTTCACATCAAATTTCTGTGCGGCATCCAAAATCTCTTTCATTTTTTCTTCCCGCTCTTTATCGGTCTTGCCGGGGATGAAAGAATCAAGCGCATAACTCATTTTTTTGTAATCAATATCCAAAATCTTTCCATGGAAAAGTTCCTTGTAAATACTCGCTCCGGAAATAAATCCATTTAAGTATGTTGGATGAACTTCATCCATTGACTGAATATCATAGTGCTTGAGTATCTTTCTCTGGACAAGATCATCACACAAATCACCACCCGGTGTAAACCCAGCAAGCGGTTTTGAAAAATCATTTTTAAATTTACAGTAATTTCTATATCTCGTGTAAATGGTTCCAAGCGAATAAATTTTTACATCTTTGCGGCATTTATCAGAAAGAGTGGAAACCATCATTGCCTCATAATCGTGAAGTGGCTGGATAAGAATTACATCTGCTGTCAGATATGCCGTTTCCGGCAAATCCTTTTGAAAATCATTCAAATGGTCCATTATCATGTAACCGCTTCCTGTATTTGTGTAATGAATCACCGGCTCCTTTTTCTGGTCACAGATATCCTGAAAATAGGTATCCAGATTTCCATCTTCAATCAAACTATTTCCAATAAACCAGACGATCGTTCCCTTTCCTTTCGTGTTGACCTCTTTTAATTTGGGACATCTTTTGAAAATGTCATCGGATTTGAGAGCCATTTTATTTCCAATTGTAATCTCCTCGCAGTCCGGCAAGTTAAAAAATGCCATAGAGCCAATTGTTTCTACCGAGGCAGGAATCGTAATTTTTTTCACATTACAATTCTTAAATGCCCCCGTCCGAATTTCGTTGACTGTTTTTCCCTCTATCTTCTCTGGCACAGAAACTACATCTTCCTTGCCAATATAGGCTTTAATGCGAATCTTATTCTTAACAACATCATATTGAAAAGGGACGTTCGCTTCTGACCACGGCTTTACCTTCCACTGCTCTCTTTTCACTAAGCAAATGGACCGTTTCCTTTTGCAGCCTTTTTTGTCTTCTGTCACAACCTGGTACAATACCTCTTCTGAATTCTCACTCGTTTTGTTAAGGGAAACAATTTTTCCGGTAACTTTAGGATGAAAAAAATAATCCATCTTTTCCGGTACACATATTTTTTTCAGACCCAAAAAGTATTCCTGGTTACAATAAAAAACGTACTGCCGAATTGTTTCTTCCTGATTCATATTATGAAAAAATGGAATTTCATAAAAACATGTTCCAGCGCAAAACAGCACAACCAGAATCCCCATCAGAATCTGTCCTTTTTTGTTTCTCTGCTTTGACAAAACATTTCTAATTCGAGCCTTTAACCCATAAGAGGAAGGTGAAATCATAACTGCATGGCAGAATAATACGTCTGTATTTAATCTTTCCACTGTCAAATCCAGCAAGATTTTTCCGTATTCTTCTTTTGCAATTCCCATGCGATTAATTGTCCGCTCGTCGCACGCCATCTCACAGTCCCTTTTTGATAATACGGCTGCCAGCCAGGCAATCGGACTAAAAAAGAAGACCGCTGTCAAAAGCATTCGAACTTTTCCAAAAAACAAATCCCCAGAATCCAAATGACTGGTTTCATGTTTGATAACCGTCTGAAAAACTTCCAAATCATTGGCTGCCTTCCGCCCTACATAAATCGCTTTTTCGCCATGTATTTTAAATGCACAGGACGATGCAATATCATTTACCAGATAGACCGGATAAGCTGCCGTATCCTGCGGAAGTTTTTCTCTTTCTTCATATAATTTCTTTTCAAAGCGAAAATTTACGAACCACTGCCAAACAAGCACAAGTACACTTCCCACCGCCCACACAGTCATGAACCAGACCGGAATACGGATAGCGGAAGCGTCAAACCGGGCAAAGGAAACCTGCGGCAGCATAGCTAGTATTTTCCCAATCAGATTTACCAAAACAGTCTGCTTTCCTGCTTCAAATAACAACCCAAACGGCAAAAAACGAAGCGGGATAAATAACCACAAAGCGTAACGCATTTTTGCGGAAAGAAAGGAGCCAAACAAAGCCCGTAACAAAATCAGAAAAAGCATCAAAAGATGACATTCCAACATAAATTCAAACATTATTCTTTCCCCTCTCTTGCTTCATCTAACATACGATATAACTCATCCAAATCTTCTTTCTTAACCGCCTTGCTGCTAAGAAAAGAATTAACCATTAATCGTAAACTGCCCTGACAAACACGCTCAAAAAACTGCTCTGTCTCCTGCTTTACAGTTTCTTTTTGTGAAATTAACGGATAATACTCTTTGGCGCGTCCATTTCTCTCAAATGACACTGCTCCCTTTTTCTCCATCCGGTTCAAAAGTGTTATCACCGTGTGTTTATCCCACACCTTCTTTTCACTTAACGCAATAACAATTTCGCTGATTTTTTGATTCGGTTTGTTCCACAGACAATTCATAATCTCCCATTCTGCATCCGATAAATGAATTTCCCCCATAAGTAACCTCCTTTTCTTTTGGTAATCATTTGTATACCTTGTCTTTATAGTACTTGATAGGTATACATTTGTCAACCAAGAATCAAATAATTTTAATCACTTTATTTTTTTCCGAAGTTAGCCGATACATAATTGCATTATTATAAAGAGGTATTACACTATGGAAATTTTTTATCAATATACAATTGGACAAATTAATTTTGAAACACTTGGCTTACTTTTCAGTCTGATGGGTGTTGTCGCCGGTATAACCAAGTTGGGTTATATTGACAATTTCACAACATTTTTCTTAAATAAAACAGGTAACACATCTAAACTTGCTCTCTTTCTTATTGGCGCATGTTTTTTTCTTAGTATGATTTTAACAAATGACGTTGCACTCATCGTGCTTGTTCCTTTTTCCATTGGCATTCTAAACCGATTAAACCGCAATGATTTGTTAATTAAACTTCTTGTGTTAGAAACAATTGCAGCCAATATGGGCAGTATGATGACGCCAATCGGCAACCCACAAAATGTTTATTTATTCCAAACTTACCAAATGACACTTGGCTCTTTTTACGCTGCCATACTTCCTTACGGAATCGTCGCCTTTCTTTTTTTACTGGCTCTCATTTTTTTTAATTTTAAAAAGGAAAAAATAGCAATAACAGTCGATGAAGAAAATAGCTTTTCAAAATCTCTTAAGTACAAAAGATTTTGGAGCCTTGTTTTTATTTTATTATTTATTTTGTGCCTTTTGAACATCCTTCGAATTGTTCCCCATTATGTGACCTTTATTCTAGTTCTTGCCAGCCTTTTTCTTTTCGATAAAAAAACATTTCGAACTATTAACTTTAACTTATTAATCAAATTTGTCTGCCTTTTTATCCTTGTTGGGGATATTGCACAGATTCCATGGATAAACAGTTTTTTATCCCACATTATTTCCGGAAGGGAAATTGGTGGCGGCATCCTCGTCAGCCAGATTGTAAGCAACGTCCCTGCCGCCATCTTGTTATCTAAATTTACCCAAAATAGTACCGCCCTTTTAATCGGAGTAAATATTGGCGGCTTAGGAACTTTAATTGCTTCTATGGCAAGTATGATTTCTCTTGAATACTACAAAAAAAACAGCGCTGCAAATTCAAAAAATTATATTGCATGTTTTACAAAATATAATTTGATTTTCCTTGTCCTTGAACTTGTCACCGCACAGTTGGCAGGCTGCTGAGATTATTCGTCTCCTTTCCATCCGGAAGTGCCTTTAAATACTCTGTATCCCCACGGTGCGCTACGCCCACGCCCTGAATATCGCCCGCTTTTGCCATAGCAACTCCTTCACTCTTACTTACCATTTGTCCATCCGAAAGCTTATAGCCAGTTACTTTGCCCTGCGCTTTTACAAGTCCAACAATTTCTTTTGCATTCTCTGACGGCTGTGGGATTTCATCCAGTGCAGCCATCGGAAGAGTGCTTTTAAAATTATCCTTTTGATTCATTTTTCTGTCCTCCGTTTTTATTTTTAGATTGCCCAGTTTTTTGTGTTCTTATAAATAAAACAGTTGTCATTATTTTACTTTTTATGTATAATGAAGTTATTATAAAAAAGGGGGGTATACAGTTATGACTAAAATTTATCTTGCAGAAAACTTTTTAGAAGCAGACCAGATTATTTCCGAACTCGAAGCCAATCACATTTTTGCTAAAAAAATGAAATCATCGAAACATCCATCACAGCCCGGATGGCAAAACCAGTATTTGAAATTTATGTCGATGATAAAAATGTGGAAAAAGCCGTTGAAATAATCAAACAAATGTCTCTTTCGGACAGCAGCGTCAAAAGCCGCCGGATGGGACACCGCATAGCCGCACTTATCATGGTAGGTGTTGTTGCAGTCGGCATTTGTTTATCTATTATTTTGTAAAATCAACCCCCGGATTCTTATCATGAAACCGGGGGTAATTATTATGATTAATTTCTAGCAATACACATTTTTTACAACAGATTTTTGCGAAGTTCTGCTCCATCTTTGGCACTTAAATAAGCCGGAGCAATATCGAATACTGTCTTGCATCCGTTCTGTCCTTCTTTGTACAGACGATATGCTGCCCGCGCATAAGCCACGATAACACAGGAAGTAAATTCCGGATTTGAATCAAGTTTCAAGCTATATTCAATTACATGACTATTTTCCTGATTCCAGCCTGTTTTTCCGGAACGAATTACAAATCCTCCATGTGGAATACCACTGTGGTTTGCTTTCAATTCTTCCTCACTGATAAAGTGAACCGTCGTGTCATAATCTGAGAAATAATTCGGCATATTTTTAATAGTTTCCTCTACCTTTGCAGCATCCGCACCATCCTCTAATACAACAAAACACTCTCTGGTATGTTTCTGTCTGGTTGTAAGTTCCGGATTTTCACCATTTCTTACAGCCTCCAATGCAGCCTCTACCGGAATTGTATACTGTTTGCCGTCTTTTACACCTTCCACGCGGCGGATGGCATCCGAATGTCCCTGACTAACTCCTTTGCCCCAGAATGTGTAATCACGTCCCTCCGGCAAAATGGCATTGGCATACATACGATTCAAAGAAAACATTCCCGGATCCCAGCCCACGGAAATAATACCAACATGTCCGCTTTCTTTTGCAGACTTATCAACATTTTCAAAATGCTCTGGGATTCTTGCGTGTGTATCAAAACTGTCTACGACATTAAACATCTTTGCATATTTTGGTGTCTGCTCCGGCAAATCCGTAGCACTTCCGCCACAGAGAATCATAACATCAATCTTATCCTTCCACTGCTCTACATCATCAACAGAACAAACGGCTGCTCCCTCTGTCAAAATGGATACTGTCTCCGGCGCACGTCTCGTAAATACCGCAGCAAGCTCCATATCCGGATTCTGCTTAATTGCACATTCCACGCCTCGTCCAAGGTTACCATATCCTAAAATACCAATTTTCATGTTTCTTAGTCCTCCTATTCCGTAATCAAATTACAAATCTATTTTACTTTTTTCACAAAAAAGCGTCAACCGGAAAATTAGAGGTAAAAAAATAATTTACCTTCTGTCGTCCGTGCACATATGCTTTACAAAGCCGCATGGCTGTTTTAATTCCGTCCGGAAAAATTCAGGATAAATTTTCTCATCACCATCCATTGTCAGCCACACCAATCGTTCTTTATGATTGCTCCCCGTAAAACTCTCGCAAACCGGCGAAAAATCTTCTGGCATTTTCATATAAAAATAGAACGAAATTTCATAAACTACTTGATTCTCTCTGCCCGGCTCGTCCAGATAAAAATAATTTTCATGAACAAATCCCAACCTGTCAATTTCCATCTGTGTCCCTGTTTCCTCAAGCACTTCCCGCACAATTGCCTCTTGAGCTGTCTCTCCAAATTTTACGCGACCGCCAACGGAATATAGAAAAGGATCTTTGTCATTTTCCATCATTAGAAATTCATTTCCTCTGCAAATAATTGCGCCAACTCGAATGTTAAGTAAGCCATCATCAATTGGTACTGTACAATCTGAACCCATTTTGTCCTCCTTTTTGTTTACCACTTACAAATTGTTTTCTTTCTGTAATAATGCAAAATTATAGTCCGCCACAACAAAAATACATGTGTTTAAAACCCATATATATCCTGAATCTATACTGCTGCTTAACGCATTTTGTTTTTCCAAGATTGTTACTAAATCAATACTTTCAAAACATTCTTTATATTGTTCCGGTTGTATGTTATATGTATTTCGCAAAATAAGGTTTGCTTTACAAATATTATGATAAATAATTTCAACGAAAAGATTCCTCATATACTGCCAATATGTCTTTTTGGTATTTGCATACTCAGCTTTGTTTATCCAGTCCATTAACTGAAATTTTAATGTTTTAGCTTTGTCATATGGTATAAAATTTTGCAGAATTTTCTCTAAGCTTTCCTCTATACAATCGCTGTCCGTTAATGTAAGAACACTATCACAACACTTTTGGCGAATTTCTTTATCGTCTATTCCATAATGCTTTTTCAGTAAATCATCTAATCTATGTGGAAATTCCACAATTTTTTGAATGATAGACTCTTTCCTAACAAGTTCCTTATATTTACTTCCCGGCTGCAAAGAAACAGGTACTTTTCTGCCCTCATAATTTAAATCCGGAATCGAAACTAAGTGTTGATATGATTCTATCATGGGATAATTTATGTACAATTGTCCCATGTCAGTCACATCAGAAAATTTGCGTTGCATCTGCATAATTTTTCTTTCCGAAAAATTTGTATCATGTCTTTCATAATCAAATACCAGCAATATTTTCGTAAAATCACTTTTATATCGTACGTTATCCGGTGTCTTTTTCTTGCTGATTACAAATGGCAAATCAACATCTATTTCTTCTTCAACCCAATCATCTCCATACATCTTTACGATATCCTCGTAAAGCATATAAATATTAGTACCATATATCAAGACATTATTCAAATCAATATTCACTTCTGGAAAACATTTAAAAACAAGCCAAAACAATTCATTTTTCTCATGATTTCCCTCTACAATCAGCAATGTCTGATTTCGTTTTGTCTCTTGCACTTTATATTTACTCATATTTCTCAAACTCCCCACTGATATACATCTTTTCAAGATTATGTCCCTCTCTTAGTTCACGCTGTGTCGCATTACACAACGATGTCAAAGTTCCACTACTTGACAAGATAAACAAACAATCCGGTCTCATTAAACGATTCGTCATCAAATTTGTATTATGTGATGTCATAATAATCTGGCAGCGTGGATATTTTTTCTTAAGAAATTGTATCACATTCTGAGCCATTTCATAATGATAAAAGGCATCAAACTCATCCAGATATACTAATGAAGCTTCCTTTACTCGAACGATAATCCTGCGATATAAATTAAGCAGTGCTAAGGTTCCACTTGATGCATTACTCAAAAAAGGAATTAATTTCTCATGGGCAAAATAGAGTTCGTTATGATCATCCGGCAGTTTTTTCAATACAAGCTTACACTCTATCCCCATATCATTAAAAAATTCTTCCAAATCATTTAAATTCTCTGAATCCTCCAAATACTCAAAGAAACCATCATTCATTCTTCGTGAACGATATGACATTCCATTTCCAATGGTAATCATCATCATTCCTCTGATATAATTTATTAAACCATTTAATACCGAATCGTTTTTTAATGCCACATTACCAATTAACCATTTAAGGAATGGTAATCTATCTTTTCTATTCTCTTCTACTGTTTCCTCCACTTCTAACGACTGTAAATAACGCTCTACATTTGCAGTTTCCGCATCAATATATTTTAAGTTAATAAACTCATACTCTCCTCTAAGGAAGTCACACTTAAATACAGAAATTCCATTTATAATAAGTTCTTCATCTCGAAGTTCTCGATTTGAAAAACGTGTATATTGATAAATGATTTCGTCATCACCAAAACCAAACGTATAAGAAAATTTGGCATAATCTTCTGACGAATCTGCATTAAGAATCATGGAGTTTTCAACATATACCGGTTCAACAATCATCAAAAAAGCAATATCGACAAGCGCTCTTCCTAAATTGGTTTTACCGGTTGCATTTTTCCCATAAATAAGCATCTTAGTAATTATATTATCTGAAATACAATCCGTACTAAACTGATAACCTGCAATGTCCTCAAAATCTATTTTTATTTCATCTCTAAAATTCTTAAAATTACTTAGTACAAATTTTTTTAGCATATAATATACCATCCTTTCAAACATTCTCTGCGGATATTCTAATAATAGTATACTCAATTTTGAATCATTTTACAATATGCAGCCGTAAAAAAATTACGGCTGCATAGAGTTGGACTTCTTAATGATATCAATTTTACCACTTTCGGCAATTACAACATTATATCTTTTGTCTATCTCCCCCCTATATTCTATTGATTTCTTTCCATGCATCATCAATTGGCTGAACTCTTCCCTGTTCCATGTCATCTATAGCCACATCCAGTTTTGAAAGGAGTTCATCCATAGCATCATTCATTGTCAGCCTATTATCTGTAAATTTTTTTATCTTCGCTAGTGACATATTAGCACCTCCCTTATATCACTGAATTATACCACTGTTTAACCCTCTTATAATAATCTAGAATGTCTCCCATATTTTTTCTATTAATCTGATTTACCCAATCTTCATGTTTTTCTGAAAAATCATAAAATTTGATAGCGTTTTCATAATAGGAAGTAAATTCAGTCTGGGTGTTCATTCTATTAATATATTCAATAACTGATTTATTCTTATAATTTGGTGATGTCCTCCAATATCTCGCCCAATCTAACATCATAGGACTTAAAAAAACATTTTTATTATCATTTTCTTTAATGTGTCCCAAATACGGAATATAATATTTATTATATACAGGATGGTAATTGTTAAAACTCTTTCCAAAAGCAACACCAAGCGTATTTTGAGCAGGCTCACCTCTTGCAGCCTCTACTAAGGGATTTCCGAAATAAATTGACTTATATCGGTCCATCATTGCAATACCAGTAGAAATACAACCTCTCAATGGTATCCCCTCAATAATTGACTGACAAAAAAAATCCATACATAACTGCAAAAAAGATATATAGATATGATGGTTGGAAAAAAAATCAACCGAAAATTGGGTTCCCGCTTCTCCTATCAGCAAAGGAAACTCTTCTTTTATTTGATCTGCTAATAGCCATGGCTGTTTAACGAATTCATAATTGACATAAATCAAAAATGTATCACTAAAATGGCAAACCTGTACATATCCATTAGCATCAGCCGCCAAATGATTATTTTTCCAATCTGACGATGTTGGAACAGGTGCAACACTCACTTCAAAATCACCTACATTGTCATATGATGATGCCCGTCTATTTATCAAATCCAATAGTTTCGTATACAATTCCATGATTGTATCTGTACCATTTTTCTGTACAAAATTAGAAAAACCAAGAATATCAAAAAGCGCAATTGAATATAAATGTTCCCGACCACTAAATTCCTGTAGCTTCTTGTCAATCTCTTCTTGACTTTTTAATCTAATTTTACTCTTATTTAAATCCATTTTACCCCTCCCTTTCTCTTAATTATATTACATAATATCACAAAGTGCTTAATTTATCCACATAGGTATGACATAATTTATCCCTAACGTATAAAGGAGAGGAAACAATAAAATCATTTCCTCTCCTAGGATTTAGCATTTAAATTTTTACTTATTAGCTATGTTAATAAACTTCTTACCTACCTTAACCTTTACTGCAAACTTATTTTTTAAGATAAGTTTTTTGGCCTTCTTCTTAACGATACACTTTTTCTTACCCTTAGAGGATAAGGTGTATACTTTACCTTGCTTAGTCATAAAGACAAGATTGCCACTTTTCTTTATGAATCCAGCAGACTTAACTCCAGAGAATTTTTTGCTCTTTCCATTACCTTTCCAAGTGAGTTTACCCCTAGTAAGCTTGTACTTACTAGTTACTTTACTTCCAACAGAAAGACAGGAATAACCAGCTTTCTTTTTAACAGATTTTTTTGTTACAGCCGGTGTCGGTGTAACGCTGTTAGCATTGGGGAAAGTAATTGATGGGTTACTTGTTGGAATGGTAGAAGGAATAGAAATATTAGGAGAAGCTACTGGGGTGCTAGGTGAAGACGAAGGTGTAGTAGGCGTTGGTGTAGGAACGTTCGACGGTGTCGGTGTTGGCAATGAGCTATTTAAAACCGCTTTCATATCATCCAATGTCAATATTGGATAAGTTTGACCAGAAAAAGTTTTGTATCCAACAATGAATTTGTTATTTTCATCAAGTATGAATGCTTCAACGTCATCAACAAAAGCATCTGGGTTTTCTGCAGTTGGCTTATCAATCGCATGAAAGATACGATTAGTAGGAGATAAGTCATAATTCCACCAACGTATAGCATCATCACGAGAATCTATCAACCAAATTGTTCCATATTGATCAAACTTAGCTGATTTAAAACCAATGTAAATAAAGAGAGGGGTGGATTCTCCTATTGTTAAATATGCAGATGCATCGTCAAGAATAATCAAACTCGGGAGTATCCCAAAGTTTGTGTAAACCTTCAAACTGGTGTAAGATATAATTACTCAGTTTGGAGGTTTTTATTATGGCAAGAAGAAAAAGTGACACACCACAGAAAGCAGCAATGCGCGAAATGATGCAAGGATATCTGAGAGATAATGATATCAGCATTAAGAGCGGAACGGATGTGAATTCCATCATGAGAGACATGATGTCCGTTCTTTTGGAAGGGGCTCTCGACGAGGAACTTAACGAAGAATTAGGCTATTCTAAGTATGATTATCGGAATAAGGATACCGATAACAGCCGGAATGGACATTCAAAAAAGACCATGCATACCAGTTATGGTGATATGGATGTTGCCATTCCAAGAGACCGGAAAGGTGAGTATGAGCCGCGGTTGATTCAGAAATATCAAAACACAGTTACACAGGATATGGAAGAAAAAATTATATCCATGTATGCAAAAGGAATGACAACGGGAGATATCGAAGCACACTTGAAAGAACTTTATGATTTAGACATATCTGACAGTACCATAAGTCGTATTACAGATAAAATCATACCGCTGGTGAAAGAATGGCAGGAACGACCATTACAGGAAGTATATGCCGTTGTTTACATGGATGCCATCCATTACCATGTGCGTAGTGAAGGACGCATTGTAAAACGTGCTGTATATATTGCTCTGGGAATTGACCTGGAAGGGAAAAAAGATGTAATCGGCATGTATGTTGGTGAGAACGAGGGAGCAAAATTCTGGCTGTCCATTATCAACGGATTAAAAAATCGTGGTATACAGGACATATTGATTGCATGTGTTGACGGATTGAATGGCTTTCCCCAGGCGATTGAGGCAGTATATCCAGAAACGGAAATCCAGCAATGCATCATACATCAGATTCGGAATACAACCAAATATGTATCCTACAAAGATCTGAAAAAGCTTATGGCAGACCTGAAACTTGTTTATGCAGCACCAGATGAAGCTGCCGCATTAGAGGAACTGGAGTCGTTTGGAGAAAAATGGAACGGTAAGTATCCTAAAATTTATAAATCATGGAGTGACCGCTGGCCAACGCTTTCGACATATTTCAAATATCCGGATGAAGTTCGCAAACTCATTTATACGACAAATGCTATTGAAGGCTTCAACCGCCAGCTTCGTAAAGTAACCAAAAGCAAGACCGTATTCCCAAGCGATGACAGTCTGTTAAAAATGCTTTATCTGGCTACCATGGATATCACGAAAAAATGGACCGGGCGTCGCAGGGATTGGGCTCAAATACGCGCCCAGCTAGAAATATATTTCGAAGAACGATTGGAAAAATTGGAACCTTAAAAATCTGAGAACTTTTGCAGGTTCTATTTGACATACCCAATTTTTTTTGTATAATGCAGTTAAGAGCAGAGAACCAAAATCTGGTCTCTGCTCTTAGTAACTATCAACAAATCTTATATCAGTTTTTTGATTTTACACAAAACTTGAAACAGTCTCTCAAACTCCGTTCTACGCCATTAACTACACATGTGGATGTTTCTACTACTTCAGATTCATCCCATGGTAAGTTAGTATCTGCCTTCGCTGTATTTGTACAAAACATTGTACAAATAATCATTGCTAACATTGTTAATAAAGCTACATATTTTTTTGTGTTTTCTTCATAGAAAACCCTCCTTTTTAATTTTCAATGTGCTAATAAGTTACTATCGCTAAACCCTGATTTCCAAACATTGGAAAAATCCTTTTTTTCTACTCACTATTTCATAATGCCCCCCTTTTTATCGACTACTCTATGTACTTTCTCTTACTCTTTCAAATGCTATATTACCATACATTTACTTTGTAAGCAAATAACAAAAATACTATTTCTTTTAATAAAGTAATACAAATACATTATCATGTTGCCGATAAAACCAGAAAGAAGAATACACTAAGCAAAAAGAGGTTTGCAGTTTTATCGGCAACATTGGCAACAACTATTGTGACTGACAATAATTAAAAAATTTCAGTGCATGTACATAATCAATAACCGGTTTAGACTCCTGCTCCCATACATCAGTAAGATTTTTCAAATTATTATCTTTTAAATAATCATTACATATCCTTTGATAAGCATTATTTTTTTGAAGCATTTCTATTAATTTTTCAACATACGGATGCCATGAAGTATCCTTATAGCATTTAAGCGGATACCATATAACGTGCTTTATAAAAAGAAGCAATGTTGAACAATCCATATAATCATGGGCAATTAATTCCTGAATAAAAAACATCGGCTTATATTCAGAAAACATGGAAAAGAATATAAAGGGAATACTTTCATTGCGAAATATAAACTCGCCATTTTCAAACCATATATTTCCGTATTTTTTATAAAACAGACGCAATAATCGATTTTGGTAGGAATAGCCAGTCATTTTACGAACTAATTCAAAAGTCACGGGAATATCTAATATGTTCAGCACCGCAATATATGGAAACAATTCCGATAACAATATTTTATTGCAGTATGCATCGAGAGTCTCGCACTTCACTTCCCACTCACTCCATTCCATTTCCATATTCGGAATATATATGCATTTCTGTGAAATACCCCTCTCAAATAAAATACTATTATATTGATATACAAACTCCAAAAACAACTCTTTTATATTCTTAACTTCATATTCTAAATCGGACAGAATTTTTGTAACAATGTCTTTCTCTATAGGTTTCATAATTAAATAACTATCTGCCATTCCATTAACCGCCTGAACTTTAACTTCCGTTGGAAAATCATAATATTCCAGCGTTTGAAATTGTATAGATGACGATAGGATTGTTTTTCTTTCCTGATTACTAATATAAAATGCATAAGGAAAAATATTATTTGACAAAAGGGAACTATCTTTCAAAAACGGAAGCAACGATGCTTTATAACCTGTTATAACAAAATGAATATTCTCAAAATTATTTTGCATAAAGAACGAATAAATAGATTCAAATATTTCTGCATTATCTTGTGGATTGTCAATTATAATCACATTTTTCCTTACTTTGCCGATATGATTTTCGTCTAAGTACATAAATATCTCATTAAGTGTCTGTTTTCCTTTAAATTGGATTCTCGATAAATCACAATAGTATACATTCCAATTGGGTTTTTCTTCTGACAAATATTTTCCTAAAGCACATGTAAGCGTAGATACTCCACTCCCTTTATCACCCATTAGCATAATCGGCGCAATTGTATCCGATTTAGGAATCCGCGCCATTACACTCTGTAAAATATTCATGTATTGCAAATTCATAAAGTGCATCTCATTACAAACCGCCTGCATTGTAACTTTGCAATCTGCTTCCCCTGAAAAAAATTGATGTAATTTTTCTTTGTCCTCATCATTATGAAGAAATAAATTTGCACAAAACTCCGGCGTAATGTGCCATAAAAAATCACTAGGTGCATTACGTTGATAAATTCTTCCATGGATTGGCATATGAAATATGTAACCACGTCCAGATACAGATTGAAATACCCGTTTTGATTCATCCGCTCCAAAATTAATATCTATATTATTTAACTTTTGCTTAATCCTCCATATCTGCTGTTTAATTCCCGGCATTTTATAATCGCCTAACTCATCATCAAATAATCCTTCTAACTGACTGAAAGAACATAACAGCTCCCTGTTCTCCACAAAATAATTCAGCAGTTTTAATTGACCTGATGTAAGGCGTTCTCTAAACTGTGAATTACTGTATCCCTCTTGGTCATAACACTCCCCAGTAGATAAATCAATCAATAAATGTTCCGTTAATTTTAAAATTGTTTTCATCCATTTGCCCCTTTCGTATTTTCGTTACTTTTTGGTTACTATTTTTTATTATATTTATCACACAAGATATTCACTCGTTAATACAGCACAAAGGAGGTGAACAAAATATGCGGAAAAATGTTATTTACTCAATACCTTGCAAAAGAAGAGGTATTCTCCAGTTTTACTTCAAAGCATACGACAAAACTTACTATCTATATTATATCCGTTATCGAAAGAAAGCGCACGAGTTTTTTCGATATGGCAAAAGTATTTCTGAACTGCATCGAAGAAAAGACTGGAAAAAAAGTCCTTTTTTGCGAAATTTAATTGAAGGTCCACTCAAACAAAAGGTAAATCAAATGAAAAAGGGGGAATTTGATGCCTGATGAACTCGTCAAAATGTTTTTAGAAGAAGTAATCGACAGTATTTCCAATTTGTCTGATGCACTAAGCTGCATACTACAATATTATTGTGTAGCTGTCGAAGAAAACAAATTTATCGAAAGCAAAAACTATGAATCAAAGGAGGAAAAATGATATGGCAAAAAAAAGCAGAATTATTATTCCATGTAGAATCGCATATTTGAACTGTTGGGAACCTTGCACTTTATTCGGAGGAAAAAAATATTCATTAATTGCTATCATTGACAAAAAAGATTTACATACTCTGGAAATGATTAACGCAACTCTAGAATATGTAAAAAACAAGTCTGTAGCCAAATGGGGTGGCAGCATTCCTGCTAATTGCAAATCTCCACTCCACGATGGGGATGTAGAAAAACCTGATAATCCTATTTTCCGTGGATGTTACTATATTGCTGCAAAGTCTAAGCAGCCTCCACAAATCGTCGACCAAAATGTGCAGCCAATTACAAATCCGAATGATTTTTATTCCGGATGCTATGGAAATGTCAGCATCGTATTTTATGGCTATAATGTCGGAGGAAACAAGGGAATTGCTTCTTTGCTTGGGAACATTCAAAAGATTAAAGATGGCCCGGGATTAAATGGACATGTCTCAGCAGACGAGGAATTTACCCCAATTAGTCAAAACGTCATACCACAGGGAGGTGATGGTTATGAATTTGCCTAATAATAATGTGTGGCAAAACAGGTTGACCCGTAATATGAATGGTGAGGCTTTATGTACAATGCCTAACATTGCCCTCATTTTAAAATCTGACCCAAACCTCAAAAATATTGTTTTTAATGAAATGAAAAAAACACTTGATATTATTGGGGCAGTTCCATGGAAAACCGAGGCTTCCGGATGGGATACTACGGATTTTCCCTGTCTACAAATGTATCTGGAAGATAATTACCATATATATGCTCCCAGAAAATGTAAAGATGCACTTTATGCTACACTAAGTTCAGAAAAAAGATACCATCCAATAAAAAACTACTTAAAATCTTTGAATTGGGATGGAACAAACCGATTGGATACTATCTTAATTGATTACTTAGGTGCAGAAGATACTCCTTATGTCCGTGCTATCTCACGCAAAACATTTGTAGCTGCCGTTGCTCGTATTTTCAGACCCGGAATAAAATTCGATACCATTTTAGTTTTATGTGGTGAACAAGGAATTGGTAAAAGTACTTTATTTAAAAAGATGGGACAAGCGTGGTATTCCGATTCCATGACAATTGCAGACATGAAAGATAAATCTGCAGCGGAAAAGTTACAAGGCATATGGATTATGGAACTCAGCGAATTGGCAGGCATTCGAAAAGTGGAAGTAGAAACTGTAAAATCATTTTTATCAAGAATGGATGACCAGTATCGTGCTCCCTATGAAATCCATGTCTCAACACATCCACGAAGTTCAATTATTGTCGGTACTACCAATACAAACGATGGATTTTTACGTGATATTACTGGTAACCGCCGGTTCTGGCCGGTAAATGTTTCCGGAAAAGGCCACAAAAAACCATGGGATATAAATGAGGATGAAATTAAACAACTCTGGGCCGAAGCAATAACATATTATAAACAGGGCGAACCTCTATTTCTTGAAAAAGATATTGAATGTCTGGCAAAAGAAAACCAGCGACTTGCCATGGAATCAGATCCGAGACAGGGGCTTATCGACAATTATCTTACTTTATCTAGGAAAACAGAGATATGTTTACTGGAATTATGGTGCGATTGCTTAGGAAAAGACCGTTCCGACATGAAACGCCGAGATGCTTTTGAATTAGAAGCTATTCTCAATCAGATTGGCGGATGGTCCGTTTATAATGGCAATACAACAGGAAAAAAGAGACTTCCTGACTATGGAATACAAAAAACTTTTGTTAGAACCTTTACACAGAACGGAGGCGATTAGTATGACATTGCAAGAAATTTTATCTGAAAATAACTTAAATACAGCCCTTGAACATCTGAATAAGAAAAAGGGAATCCCGGGAATTGATAAAATGTCCATGGATGCATTTTCCGAATACTGGCACAAAAACAAAAATATTATTAAACAAAAACTTGAAAACGGAACATACAAACCAAGACCTGTTATGGCATGCTATATTGCAAAACCGGGAAAAAAAGAGAAAAGAAAATTAGAAATTCCATGTATGACTGACCGCCTGATTCTATATGCTATGCAACTGGCTCTTTCACCTCACTATGAACCTTTATTTAGTGAAAGCAGCTATGGCTTTCGTAAGGGAAGAAACTGTTTAGATGCAATTGATAGCTGCCTTATGCACATTAACAATGGTATGCAGGTAATCGTAGATTTAGACATTCGCAAATTTTTTGACACCGTAAATCATAAACTCCTTTTTGAACTTTTAGAAAAAGAAATAAAGGACAATAAACTGCTCTCTCTAATTCAACGTTATGTTAAAATTAAAGTAGTAGAAAAGGGCAAGAAAAACGACAAAAAAACAATGGGAATTTCACAAGGTTCAGCATTAAGCCCACTTATGGCTAATATTTATTTAGATGTGTTAGATAAATACTTAGAGAAACAAGAAATCCCCTTTGTTCGCTATGCTGATGATATGGTTATCTTTTGCAATACAAAAACGGAGGCACAGAACATTTTAACTGATGTAACATCTTTTATTCAAAATAATTTACAGCTCACTTTGAATTCAGAAAAAACAAATATTTGTTTACCCTCCGAACTTAATTTTTTAGGATATGGTTTCACATTAAAACAAGATGGAACTTATACTCCTTCGGTATCAAAAAAGAGCCAAAATAATGTCTTTATGCGCATTGACAAAATTCTACACAACAAATCTTTGTCCGTTGAACAGCGTTTTGTTTTATTGGGTGCCTTTAACCGTGGATGGAGTAACTATTACAAAAACATTGATTTAGATATTATGCATTCCTTTTTTAATGATGTAAAGCAATATATAAACACGCAAATAAATCTGCTTATTAGCGAAGAACCACAAAAAAGGAAGGAATATGCAACAATTTTATACAATTGCAAAAATTATAGTTCCATGCATGGGTGGCTTCAGAAAATAAAAAATGGCAACTACAACTTAAATTGCTCAGGAGGTGAATACATGTCCTCAAAATACAATCATTGGCGTTCTGGTTTCTTTTACAAATCAAAGAACTTTTTTAACAGACAGCTTACCGAAATTATTCAGGAGCCCTTTTTTTGCACAGAAAATTGTTCTGTCTTCCTTAGTAATTATAAATTTGACAAAACAACCCCAAATAAAATAGACCACTCACTTTGTTTGGCTGTATTAGGTATTTTAGCCGCAGGAAAGGGTATGCTTTTCTCACAACTGTATCTTTATTTGCATTTACTTGATTTTTCAATTTCTCAAGAAAAATTATCCAATATTATATGCTACCTAGGCTACATGGGAGTACTTCAAGCTGAAGTTCTATGTCATAATAATCACAATAATAATCCAAAATGTATCGATGACCGTCATGTAGCGTTCTATCATATTACCGCAAAGGGAAAGCAATATATAAAACGTATAAAGGCTCCTTTAGACTATGAGCCTCAACAAAAACTATGCTCGGATAGCGCCGGTATAATCATATTTGATACTATTAACTGTATCATTTCGAATCAAGTTGTTTTAAATTCCTTGTTATTCGATCCTTATTTTGTATACTATGATATATCAAAAAAGATTACTGATAATGATACTTTTTTTAAGATGCATCTATGTATACAAAATCAGCAAAAAAACTATTTTGAATACATAAAGAATGTAAATAAAAAAACAATCCGAAATGCAATACACAAATTGGAGACCTATTATAAAAATTATCCTGGAGAAATGCAATTTATTATACTGGTAGATACTTATGAAAATATGAAACTCTTAAAATATTATATTGAGGAAGAACTTATTTCAAAGCCATGGCTTTATCACCATAATATCATGTTCTCCTCTATTCACAGTTGGTTTCGAAACCAAGCCGGTATACTAACCCCATATTATAAAGTAGAATACTAACTGTAATTTTATAAAAATCCCCATGAGAAATAAGTCACTCATGGGGATTTAATCCATTATTCTTCAGCCGCTTCCTCTTCATCCTCCGGCACTTCATTGTTGCTTGCAAGGATGCTGACAATCGGTGCATCAAGGTCGGTCTGCAAATCAATCTTATCATTCTTTGCAATGTCAAGGTCTGCTACTTTCAACGTATCACCCAATCTCAGAGTAGCACAGTCTATCTCAACCTTTTCAACCAATTCCTCCGGCGTTGCCTTATAAGCAATCTCTTCCAGAAGCTGCTCGAGTACACCTTCGGTTACTTTCTCTTTATTCAAAAGAATCACTTCCGCAACGGAATGTACTTTCTCACCTTTTACTAATGCCTGGAAATCCATCTCAAGAATCTGATGGTCCATCGGACGGTAATCCATCTCTTTGATTAACACATCATATGTTTTCCCGTCTAACTCAAGGTAGAGCTGGCTTCCTTTCATGCACTCTCTTTCGATTCTTTCTGCCTCCTGCTTTTCAATCTGCAGTGGAATCGAACCCTCGATTTCTTTGCCAAAAAGGTTACCTGTAACATAGCCTTCTCTTCTCAGCTTTTTAGCCTTAGTTTCCATGTTTCTTCTTTGTACTTTTAAAGTAGTCATTTGTCTTTTCCTCCATTCATACAAATTGATAACATAGGGAAGTTTGCGGAATGTCGATATTAAATTGGCGTTTCGTTTCTCTTGTTATAATTGTTTTTTAGTTGCAACTCTGTTATAGCACCATTCACAAAATTCGTCAAGAGGGGGAAAATATTTTTTTCTATACTTCCACCTTATTTTGATCAAGAATCTTCTTGATATCACAAAATGTCTTTTCCCTTATATTCGACTCCTCCGCATATTTTTCAAAATCAGCAACAACTAAACTAATTTGGGAAATGATATCCTTACACTTTTTCTTTTTAAGCCCCATATTCTCACCAGCCGCCAGCAAATCAGTAAGATTTATATTGCTCTTTTTCCCATTAATCGTCATCTGGTGTGCACTTAACCACTTATTGGTAACATCATAAGAATAAGTTACATCATATGCTGGTGACAGCCTCCATTCTCCACTTTATAATGGCTCAGTTGTCAAGACAAAAATTTGATGTTTTTATAATGAACTGATATGTTGACGGGTTACATGGAAAATGTGGTGCGGCATTTCCCGGATTTTTATATTATGCAGCTGCTCTGGCTGCCTCCAGAAGCATTACCGGATAGTATACCTCGGCAGGTCGTTTGTTCCCAATGGACTGATGGCATCTTTCAAAGTTATAGGTGTAGATATACCTTCCGATGGCTTCTCTTGCTTCCTTGAGATTAGCATACTCCGTGAGATATGCTTCCTCATACTTG
>ENA-OPEE01001129-OPEE01001129.1-human-gut-metagenome-genome-assembly--contig:-NODE-1129-length-20250-cov-2.798614_pt1 | contig 20250 bp, 10 predicted proteins | sample MGYA00241263_ERZ501506 | MGnify/ENA primary metagenome ERZ501506 (study PRJEB25962, sample SAMEA2042626) | human gut metagenome | biome: human gut; feature: human-associated habitat; material: faeces...
TTCCGTTCTCGTATCTTCTTCATATATGGAAATAACAGCAACCGGCTGACATGGTCAAACTTTCTGACTTTAGCCCCTTCTGGCTTTGCGTCCCTGCTTTTCAGCAAGTTTGCCTTTAAATAATTTCCATTTGTTCCAAAAATAAAATACCATGAAGTTTTTTATACGTCAATATTATAGGATAGAAAACCTGTATTTTTTTCAATGCCATCCCTGTACACCACCCGGATGTCCTCTTTGCTATGCACCACCACATGGTCTACCATGCTGATCCATAGCAATCCGTGCGTTCTGCATGATGAGTGCCTGAATCTGTTCTTCCAGAAGCTGACTTTCCTGCCAAAGTGCTGTCTGCTGTTGAAGCGTATTTTCACCGCCGGAGAGCAGGTTTCGGATAGCGCTGAGGTTATCCAGGACTTCTTCCTTATTGGCAAATTTCTCGTTAAGATTATCCACAAAGGCTTCCTTGATCAGTATCTCCTACAGAACGTGAAAAATAGGTACACGGATTTGAGAAGTTGCAACCACTACACACAATATTCACACAAAATTCTCTTTATGTTTTCAATTTTTATAGGCTTTGCCAAGTGAGCATTCATTCCTGCTTCCAGACACTTTTCTTTATCTTCTCTGAATGCATTTGCTGTCATGGCAATAATCGGGATTGTCTCAGCATCTGGATGTTTCAGTGACCGGATTGTTTTTGTCGCAGTAAGCCCATCCATTACAGGCATCATGATATCCATCAGAATTGCATCAAAATAACCTTCCGGTTTATCCTGGAACATTCTGACCGCCTGCAGTCCATCTCTTGCAACTGTCAGATTTGCACCTTCATCAGACAACAGCGTTTCCGCAATTTCTGCATTCAGTTCATTATCCTCCACCAGCAATAAGTTTAATCCGCTGATATCCATCTGTGCCGCTGTTTTCTTTACTGTATCTGGTGCAGGAGCAAGTTTAAACGGAATCCTGATAATAAAAGTTGAGCCAACTCCCTCTTTGCTTTTAACTTCGATAGTTCCACCCATCTTTTCAATCAGACCTTTTACAATCGCCATTCCCAGTCCAATTCCCTGCTGTGTACTTCTTGCATCCTCTCTTTCCTGCGAAAACGGCTCAAATATATGCTCCTGGTATTCCCTGCTCATACCAATGCCAGTATCAGTTATGGTCCACTCATATGTCGTAATTCCGTCAACAGCTTCTGTATAATCTGACACCGTTATTATCTTGCCGCCAATCCGGTTATACTTAATACAGTTTCCATAAATATTAAGAAAAATCTGTCTCATATGCACCGGACTTCCATAAATAAAAGGATATCGAAGCCCTTCTTTTTTTGAACGGAACTGCATTTGAATTCCTCTGTCTTTTGCCCGCTGTTCTATGATAGTCAGAACATCCTGACTTAATTCCTCAAAGTTGATGATTTCCTGCGTCAGAGGTACATTTCCATCTTCAATTTTGCTCATCTGAAGAATATCATTAATAAGTGACAATAGATAATCTGCGGCTACCTGCATTTTTCCGAAATTTTCCAGAACCAATTCACTGTCATCAAAATGCTTCTCAGCAATCTTCAGCAATCCGATAATGCCATTCAGTGGGGTTCTCATATCATGAAACATCCTGGAGAGAAAATCAGACTTGCTTTTATTTGCTTTCTTTTCACTTTCCAAGGCAATTGATTTGTGCATGAAGTCATTTTTATCCAGCATGAGATTCCAATGTTCAATGGTTCCGTCTTCCTTTATTACTTTCTGTCCACGATCTTCGATGTATTTGTATGTGCCGTCCTTACAGCGTATCCGGTAAATAGTAGCATAATGATCAGAATGAGTATATTGATTTAATGCATCTGCAAGTCCGACCTCCACGTCATCCGGATGAGCAAGGCCGATAATATTACCGCCAGAAGCGTCCAACAGTTCCTTTGGTGTTGCGTAACCGAGCATATTTGCAAATTGTTCTGAAACATATTTGAAAGAGTATTCCGGGTCATCATTGCTGATTTTGACGCCGCCGGGGATGGATACGGTAAATAACTCCAGCTGACTTTGCAGTTTTTTTGTCAATTCCTCGATCATAGCTGTATGCTTTTTCTCTTCATCCAGAAGCTTCGCATACTCTCTGTTTGATTTTTCCAGTGCCCTCTCTTTTTCCTCTAAGCGATAATGTTCTGTACGGTCAAGAACATAATTGACTGCAATGATATCTCCGGTTTCTTCTTCCCGGTACAGGGCCATGTGATCTTCTGCAAGCATGGGCTCAAAAGTAGCAGTCCTGGTCCAGTATCGGAACGATATATGACGTTCACCATTTGCAAAACGCTTTAACAGTCGTTCTCTGTCAAACTCGTGCAGAAAATCTTTAAGACCTTCCTCAGGTATGGTCAATGCCCATGCATCCACCAGACTCTGTAAGCTTGAATTTTCCGGCAAACCTAATTGTTCATTCAGATTATATTTTTTTCCATTAACTACCTGATACATGGAACCACGTACAATATTCTTTGTGAGATTGATCACGCAGTATCCATCGGCAATAGCAAATACCGACTCTTCCAAAAAACGATTATTAATAATATCCTGACTCATACAACTTCTCCTCGTCAATCTTCTAGTAAGAATTATATCCTTATTTTTGTGTATCCGTCAACAAAAAAGAGTGTGGTAACTATCCAAATACTTAGTCACCCATTTCTCCACCAATTTCCATCGTGTACTTTGCTTCCATATGATATCCTGCTTTTTTCGCATATTGCATTTCTCCCTTCTGAAGTTCTCTTTTCAGTTACATGACTATACCAGAAGTCGGAGAAATAGCAATTCATCAGATGTACCGAAAATGTGTGGAGGAGATTGGGGATCGTAGACAATATAGGGAAAATTAGGAGAAAAGAAAAGTCATGACTTCTCAATACTCTTCTCCCATTGTCTTTAACAGATCTGCATACAGATTCTTTAATTCCAATACTTCCTGAATTTTTCGTATTTTCTCTGCCTTTGTCAATGCTATACACCACCTTCCATCAATCGCCAAAAATCGAATGTATGTTCCTTAATTTTAACATACCACATATAATTATTCCAGTCCCAAAAGACATATGAATTTTCACAGCCTGCTTCTTCTAAGGAATAAAAAAGACAGACCATATAACAACTTTATATGTTCTGTCTTTTTATTCCTACAAATCTTCGTACAGTTTTACATCGCTATTATCTGCCATGCATTGTTTTAAGGCAACAATCATTTTTTCCGCATCCAGCGGCTTTGCAAGATGAACATTCATTCCAGCCAGCCGGCTGTTGATAATGTCTTCTGCAAAGGCATTTGCGGACATTGCAATGATTGGAACCCTCCTGGCATCCTTTCTTTTCATTTCCCTGATTGTCCTTGCCGCATTCAGACCATTCATCTTCGACATCATAATATCCATATAAATTACCCCAAAATAATCCGGTGCAGATTTCTCGAAGATTTCAACTGCTTCCTGCCCGTCTGCTGCACATGTAACTTCCATACCACTGTCTTCCAGTATACATCTGGAAATTTCCATGTTCAGCACATTGTCTTCCACAACCAATGCCCGCATGCCTTCTACCGAATAATCATCAAGGCTTACTGGCTTATCTGATAAATTACTGTTTTTATCCTGTGTGCCAATTTTGAACGGAATTTTTACAATAACTGTTGTCCCAACACCTGCCTTGCTCTTCAGTTCAATACTTCCATCCATTCTGTCCACGAAAGGGAATATATATTCTTAATGAATCAACCAGTTATAATCTTTTCATTTTATCCGTGATACTCTCCATTATACTGGATCAATGTAATATCTTCCACATTCGCGATCTTCCGGATTCACCCATGCATAATCTCCGGCAACTCCATGATCTCCGTTCGGTCCTACCACAGCGATCGATTTGTATTTGGACAAGTCCAACGGCAATATATTATTCTTGTTTTCTAACAATACGGCACTTTCATCCGCTACCTTCTTGGCCAGTTCCACATGTTGCTTGTTACGAACGACCTTGCTGACACTCTTCGGATCACCATAAGGATCGTCAAACAGGCCCAGTTTAAACTTAGCCGTCAAAATACGACGAACGGCACGGTCGATATACATCACATCCAGCTGACCTTTCTCCACCTGACCTTGCAAGGTTTCATACGCCGCGTCCCAAACGTCTATATCAATACCAGCCGTCAGAGCCATTTTAGCAGCAGCTTCGGTGCTGGGAGCTGCCATATGGAATGTTTTCAGACGGTCGACAGAACCCCAGTCAGAATATGCAAAACCTTTAAAGCCCAGTTCTCCACGCAGGATATCGGTCATAAAGTAGGAAGAACCCGTCACAGGGATTCCGTCATAAGCGCTATAGCAACTCATGACCGCAACCGGATCGGCTTCTTTGATGACACGAGCGAAAGGATACATATACAAATTACGCAATTCACGCTCACCACCGGCTACGAAAGCACTGTTCAGTCCGCCTGTAGGCGTACCGTGTGCAACGAAATGCTTGGGCATACATCCTACTCCATTCTTCTGGAAACCGCGAACGAAACCGATCCCCATTTCAGATATAAGGTAAGGATCTTCTCCGAAAGTCTCTTCCACACGTCCCCAGCGCAACTCGCGCGCAATGTCCAACACCGGAGACAAGACCTGACGAATCCCCATCACACGTGCTTCTGCCGCTTCGGCTTCCGTCATCTGGCAGATCAAGTCGGGATTCCATGTGCTCCCCTGTGCGATAGCTTGTGGGAATATAGTACATCCGTTCTGCAAAATACCATGAATACCTTCTGCCGAAGTCAGGATAGGAATACCCAGACGGGTCTCGTTTGCCATATATTCATGTATCTTCTGGTATAAATCGGCGGCTTGCTGAGCCGATATATTCATCTCGTGAGCAGTGCCGAAGCTTTCCCCATTATATGTACCTCCAATATTATTGATATCCCAAGTACAACGCTGCTGCAACTGCCCTACCTTCTCGCGCAAGGTCATCCGGCGCAATAAATCTTCAACACGATCTTCGATCGGAGCATTCTTATCTTTATAAATCGGTCGGTCATCGGCCCAAACTACCGAAACGCCCAGACACAAGGCTAAAACTGTCAATTTAATGATTCGCATGTTTATCTGAATTTATTTGAATACAAAAACGATTTCTTTTTATTCTTTGGTTACTTTCCCCAGCCGGACGGTTTCTTTCCCATCTTAAAGACCATCGTACCACCGTTCATTATATCCTGGTGAGTGATGAAGAAATCTTTATGTTTCTTTCCATTCAAAGTTACCGACTGAATGTAGATATCTTCGGGAGACTTACGGATGGTCCGGATATGAAAATCCTTATTTCCTGCCAGTTTCAAAGTACACTCATCCAGAAGCGGAGAGCCGATGATATACCGACCGTCGGCAGGATTGACCGGATAGAATCCCATCGCACTGAATACGTACCATGCAGACATCTGACCGCAGTCATCATTTCCGGCATATCCCGAGGATGTATTGTTATACAACGTATTCAGAATATGGCTGACATACTTCTGAGTCTTCCACGGCTGACCTGCAAAGTTATAGAGATAAGCTACGTGATGGCTGGGCTCATTGCCATGTGCATATTGTCCCACAAATCCCGAAGCGTTATGATTCATCTGTTCGCTCTTATAATTGGAAGTAAAGAACGTATCCAGCTTTTGCTCAAAGGCCTTCGTTCCGCCTGTCAGTTCCATCAAAGCCTGAATATTGTGCGGGACATACCAGAAATACTGCCATGCATTTCCTTCGGTGAACGGATGGCCGCCATTTCCACCGTACTGATAAGGATCGAAAGGTTCGATCCATTCTCCCTTGTCATTCTTGGACTGGAAGAACTTCGTTTTCGGATGGAAAAGGTTACGATAATACTCAGAACGTTTATGGAATCGCTCATAATCAGCATCCTTATTCAGTTTCTCAGCCAGTTGTGCGACACACCAGTCATCGAAAGCCTGTTCCAAAGTGATGGAAACCGATTGAGTCTGAATATTTTCAGGCATAAAGCCATACTTCTCCCACGCTTCAAAAGGAGAGTTGGGATGTGAGGTTACCGAACTGTTATACACCGCTTCATAGGCTTTTTCCACATCAATCCCGGGAATGCCTTTCAGGATGGCATCAGTAATCACAGGGATGGAATGGTTGCCGATCATACAGTAATTATCCTGCCCCCATAATTGCCAGATAGGCAGGTAACCGTAGTATTCATACTGGCGTATCATGCTCTTCACGAAGTCAGTCACCCGTTCGGGTTCCAGCAGGGTATAGAGAGGATGGGAGGCACGGAAAGTATCCCACAGGGAGAATGTGGTATAATGAGTTTCATTGTCGCCCACTTTACGGGCTGTATAGTCAGCAGCCATGTATTCGCCATTCACGTCGGACATGGTATTAGGCTGTATCATCGTGTGGTAAAGAGCCGTATAGAATATCTCTTTCTGGACTTCCGTACCTTTTATTTCAATCTTTCCCAGTTGCTTTTCCCAATCGGCATCCGCAGCAGCCACATAGCGGTCGAAGTCCCAGTGCGGAGCTTCCTGTTCCATGTTCTGACGGGCATTCTCCATAGAGACGGACGAAAGGGCTACCTTACACGTCAGCGGCTTTCCATTCAGCTTGCCGAAACGGAAGCAGCCATGAAGATTAGTGCCGTTGACCACTGCTGTGTTTTCATGAACACGTCCGCCATCTCTCAAGGTAGAAGTAAGGATAGGGCTTGAAAACTCCATATAGAAATAGATTTTACGCAGTTTCGCCCATCCGGTAATGATACGGTAACCTTCCACTGCATGATCATTCAGAATACGGATCTGAGCATTGATAATCCGGCGTCCCCAACTACCTTTATCTGCCGAATGATCCATATCCAGTATAACTTCCGCATCTTTACCGGCGGGGTATTGATAGCGGTGAATACCGTTTCTCTGAGTAGTGGTCAGTTCTACATTGATATTCTCATCCTTCAGCATTACCTGATAATAACCGGGGCTGGCTTTCTCCTCGTCATGGGTGAATGTGGAAGAGGTGCGTCCGCTACTGGTCGGCATCAATGTAACGTCGATCAGGTCCGAAGCTCCCGTACCACTCAGACGGGTATGGCTAAAGCCAAAAATGGTACTCCGGTTATAGTCATACCCGGAAGCATCGCCCCAGTTGGGCGCTTCACTGGTGTCCGGAGAAAGTTGTATCATACCAAACGGTGAGGTTGCCCCCGGATAATTATTACCCGAGAGTCCCCCATCGATGGCCCCAGTTCCAATAAATGGATTTACATATTTAGTGATTTCCCCTGCCTGCAATGTAGCGAGAGTCAATGAAAATGCACATACACTTAAAAGTAATTTCTTCATGGTTCGTGGTGTTTTTATAAGCTATGTTTCCTATATGCTTTTATTCTGCTGTTATTTCAATGAGACGGCTGTTCAGTTGCTGTGTCGTGAAAAGATCCAGTCCGACATTCATCAGATATTCTCCGGAGAAAACCTGATCGTTGCCTTTGAGTGAAGAATTGCTGCCCGGCATCATATTGATTTCTTTCACACGATACATTTTGTTGATATCCAATCCTTGCAGGCGGACAGGCAATGTCTTTTCGGCATAGCGCGGATGGATGTCGAACGCAAATACAGCAGCCGTTTTCTTGTCTTTTCCTACAAACATGGAAGAGGTATGATTGCTTCCGTAAGGAGAAACGAGACGATACATATCGCCTTCCAAAATGACCGGTTTCAGGCGATTGTAGTTCTTCACAGCCTGATCGCAGTACAGATGTTCGTTCTGGTTCATATCCTCCAGTTTGATGTCGAAACCTAACTTGCACATCATGGCCACATCGGTACGGAACTTGATGCTGGTTCCACGATTCCAGGTAGTGACGTGGGCACACAGCGTCTTACTCGGGAATACCTGCGAGTACCCCCATTGTATAAACAGGCGCTCGATAGGATCGGTATTGTCGCTCGGCCAGAACTCTGTGAAATACTTCAATGCTTCATAATCGGAGCGTCCGCCGCCACCGGCACACAGCATCATCGGAAGATCGGGATATTTAGCCTTGATCCTATCCAATACCTTGTAGAGTCCACGCACATAATCGATATACAGATGAGACTGCTTATCTTTCAGATACACCGAATAGATATTGGTTATCGGACTGTTGCAGTCCCACTTAAAGAAGGCGATGCCGGGATATTTAGTCATCAGGTTATCGACCACGCCAAATACATGATCCTGTACCTTCGGGTTACTGAGGTCGAGTACCATCTGGTTACGGAAGTAATATTCGTCACGGTTGGGCAGGTGAATCACCCAGTCCTTATGTTTCTCGTAAAGCTCGCTTTTCGGATTCACCATTTCCGGCTCTATCCATATACCGAACTTGATACCTTTCTTATGCGCCTCTTCCACGAGACGTCCTACTCCGTTCGGCAGTTTACCGGCAGTTTCTTCCCAGTCGCCCAGACCCTGATGGTCACTGCTACGGGGATACTTGTTGGCAAACCAGCCATCATCCAGCAAGAACATGTCTACCCCCAGTTTGGTAGCCTCATCCATCAGACCGATCAGTTTGTTTTCATCAAAATCGAAATAGGTAGATTCCCAGTTATTAAGTAAAGTCATACGTGTTTCGTTCCCTTTCTTCACCTGGTGATTGCGCGCCCAGTCATGGAAGCTACGGCTTGCCTCTCCTTTTCCCTGCGTGCTGTACGTGAAATAAAAGTCCGGAGTGCGGAACACTTCCTTTGCGGGCAGACTGTATTCCGAGTCATACGGATTGATTCCGCTGATTATACGCAGTTCGTTCTTGTTGTCTACTTCGAAAGTAAAACGGAAGTTGCCAGTCCATCCGATGGTTCCTACCAATACTTCTCCGGCATTTTCCTGCGAAGGATTGTCAAGAGCCAGTTGGAAGAAAGGGGAAACAAACATATTGGCGCGTGCACCCAACTTGGTATCGATTACTTTCTTACCGAAGGCAAGCTCTCTTTCAGTCACATTGGCCTCGTGTGCCCAGTCACCGGAAAACTCGGTCAGGAAATACTTGCTACTGTTCAGGTGAAGCATCGAAGAAGCATACTTACTAAGTATGACAGGCTTCTTCTCTTCGTGGCTGATTTCAGTGAATGTACGGATAATATTCTCTTTGTCATAAGCTACATAATGCAGCTTTACGGTAACAGGATATTTATCATCTTTAAGGGTAATCACCGTCTCGTTGATTCCGTTGCCGGTGTTATTGCTCGAATGATCTACGTATTTCAACAGCAGTGAAGAGTTGTAGTCGTTATGGCGTATGTGAATAGCCGGTTCAAAGTAATCTTCCATACCATGAGTCAGATATGCCTCGGTTCCTTGTGGCAGATACTGGATATCAGAGTCGTGGTGAAGCTTTTTGCCTAAGTATTTCTGATACAGACGTCCGTTATCAGCTACCTGATAGATAAGGCTGGTCCGTTCAGTTTCTATTTTGATAAGCGGCTTGTCAGAAGCCTGCAAAAGAGAAAAAGAACTCAAAAGAAAAAAAAGTAAGAATGCTTTTAATTTCATTGTGTACATTATTATGGTTTATATTTATTCTCTGGTACGGAACGGAGGGACGGGAAGCCCGCTCTTGCCATATAGGTTGCAGACCGGATTATCTGCCCACGCGTAGCAGGCTGCCGTCGGTATTTCTATCCGGTCGGACTGCAGAATGACTTCTTTTCCGCGAATGATAGCTTGTGCCGGAACAAATTTTCCGTCCGGACCTGCCAGTATAAAGCCTTTCGGCTCACCTTCTCTAGCTACAATTTCCTGATCGAAGCTAAGAATCAGCGTACGTCCCGAAATACGGTATCCCTGATAAGCGGGAACTTCATACGTACCTTTGTTGTAAGTCTTTGCCAATGCCGCTTGTGCCAGTCGTCTTCCTACCTCCTGCTTGTTCTTCGGGTGGATATCATAATCTTCACCAAGATCGATAGCGCATGCCATACCTGTATTGGGCAAATGCAGCGCATGTGCCTGCGCATCACGGAGAGCCGCCCATTTAGAGTCCGGCTGCACTTCTTCCGGTTTCAGATAATTGGCCAACTGCACAAAGTAGAACGGAAAATCCTGCTTCCATGCTCTTCTCCAGTCTGTTATCATTGACTGGAACAGTACTCTGTATTGTTCGTCAAATCCTACGTTATTCTCTCCCTGATACCAGATAGCTCCTTTGATAGGAAAGACTGTAAAAGGGTGTATCATTGCATTGTAAAGTACAGTTGGGTAGCAGGATGTCGGCCATCCGGTTCCTTCGGGAGACAAAGGTCTGGAAGGTGCACCAGTCATCGACACACCGATATGATAGTTCCAGTTGCCTGCCAGGGAAATCTTTTTGCCGTTCGCTTCCATGTACATCTGCCGGGGTTCTCCGTGTATACCGCCTTCGCCGCCATAATCGATGGCACGTATGGTGATCACTCCTTTGCCTGCCTTTGCCAATGCTGCGGGAATCTGATAAGCACGCACCGTATTACATCCCGACGTTCTTCCGATTTCCTTGCCGTTAAAGTAAGTAATATCATCATCGTCGATCATGGCCAGATGGAAGGTAATCTCCTTACCGTTCCAGTCAGCAGGTATTTCCACTTCTTTCTGAAACCAGACGGTACCGTCAAAATTCAGTCCGCGAGTTTCCCAATAGGCGGGCAGTTCCATCGGTTTCCATTCATTCCCTTCCTGAAGGGCTGATATCCATTGTGGAGTTCCGTCTTTTAATCCGGGGTCCTTAACATCAAACTGCTGAAGCCATTCGTCCATTTCCCGGTGATAAAGTTCGACAAGCTTCTCTCTCCGGAAACCTGCGCTTTCCATTTCGGCCATCTTTTTCTGGAATCCCATGACCTGCTTCAATGTCTGATGACTTGTCCACGATTCGACAGGTGTCCCACCCCACGTACAATCAATCACCCCGACAGGTATATTCAGCTCTTTCCACAATTTACGGGCGTAGAAATAAGCAACAGAAGAAAATTCCGGCACAGTAGCGGAACTACATTCCTGCCAGCCGTTCATATTCATTTCTACGTTTTCCTGCGGAGAGAAAGCTACGGTTTTCTTCACTTGCAACAGGCGGATAGAGGGATAGTCAGCATCTGCCACTTCCTGCTCGTAGTTCATTACTTTTCCCCATCCGGCAACGGGCATTTCCATATTCGACTGTCCGGAACAGATCCATACTTCGCCCGACAGGACGTTGTTCAACACCAGTTTCTCCCCATCCGAGACAGTTATCTGATAAGGTCCTCCGGCAGACGGAGTCGGGACTTCTATCGTAAAATGACCGTCGGCTGCCGCTTGAGTCGTATATTTTTCATTATTCCAGCTCACCTTTACGGTCACCTGTTTACCGGCCTTCGCTTTTCCCGGTAAAGTCAGCCGGCTGTTTTGCTGAATGACCATATTATCGGTAAAAAATGAGGGTAGTGTAACCTTAGCCTGCGCAAAGGCCGCCACACATAACGATAAGAGTGTTAATTGGTATTTTTTCATTTTTCGGTTATTTAAATTCAAATAATTGCACATCTTTAGAGGGTACAGTTACTTCGAGCTGTCCTTCGGCAGAAGTCTCGTTGCCGCTCCATAATTCTTTCACCTGATAGCTGCGTGCTTTATCCAGCCCTATTCTTTCCAATGAGAGCGTAGTAGTCTGTTCCTGATCCGAATAGTTGAATACCGCACAATGGAAACGACCGTCAGGAGTCTGTCTTACAAAGATATGTTCCGACTTTTCCCCGTTTCCTTCTACCGGACGGAACACTTCTCCTGTTGCCACAGCATTTACCTCCGGATTCGTCAGGTATTTCTGTGACTTCTCTTTACCGTCTTTTCCCCCGCCTGCACTGAAATCATCTCCTGTAATGTAAATGCCGGTAATGACACCCGAAGTAATACGGGCACGGTTTTCCCCGTCAGTGGCATCTCTCAGGACGATATGATCGGCATCATTATATTGGTAGATATACTTCTGCCACCAGCCGTATGAAAGAGCATTCAATGTATATTCGGTATCCTTGATCTGATTCCAGGCATCACAGGCTATTCTGCGTGATTGCGCATACTGGGCAGGGAAGACAGGAGAAATGGACAGGTTGATATACATATCGCCAAAGTACTGGTTGAGCAACTTCATGCCATAATTATATCCTTGTATACCTGTCTTGATTTCGGGATTATACCATTTGTCGGCTTCCATTGCACCGTGTGTCATGAAGTCCATCTTTACATACTCAAATCCGGCACGGTGGAATAAACCGGAAGTCTTTTTCATCATAGCCTCTACTGCCGGATGCGTAGGGTCGACCGCATAAGCGCCATCCAGCTCCTGCGGCTTTCCGTTGGCATAGAGATAGATATCTTTGTACTTATATTCCGGTGCGGCATCCACCGTCCGTTCCGGGTCGCGTGCCCAGTCGGTGAACGGAGTCCAGTAGATACCACCGATCTGCCCGTTCGACTTACACTTTTCGATAAAGGATTTCAGCTGTTCTTCATTCATACAGTCCCAACCGGAATCCAGACCGATATAAACAGTCTGGTCGGGGTTTACGAAATGATTATTTTGCAGATTCTCCTTGAAGTAGTCGGAGACTTCCATCGCTTTCTCATACGTCAGGTTGAATTGTAATGCCCCCCAGCTGTTCCAACCAAATGGAACAGCTTTCTCCCATGCTTTGGGAGGGGCAATTACAGCGTTGGCTTTCGCATACGCTTCCAGTCCATCGCACCAATTTTCAAAGAAACCCAAAAAAACTTTAGGGGATTTAATCTTTTTACCTACTAATGCACCGTGAGCTTTCACATCACGGGTCTGCTCATCTGCCATGCCCCCATAACATACCAGCGAACCTATATTATCATTCATCCCCTTGCCTATCGAAATAGCTGTTTTCCAGTTGTCATGTTCTACGGAACCGATTACCAGGCCGTTCCGGCTTTCATTATTGAATATGGCTGTTACTTCATAACTAACCAACGTATCGAAACCAAGCGGATGAGACTGATATCTGATCCATTTGTCATTGTCGAACGGAATAAAAAGGGCACGGTTGTCACCTGCCTGCAAGAATCCGGAAATGGAATCGACATTGACCGGAGCCATTTTGGCGGAACTGATTTCCTCTTTCGCTTCTACCGTGAAGTCGGTCAGTATATATTCTTTATCCGGATAAAGATAGAAATACTGGGTCAGTTCAGGAAGTTCCTTATCCGTGTATTCTACCTTATATATATGTCCCTTCCCGAAAGAATCGGATACTTTGCCCGTACTGATTTTATGGCGGGCATAATCACTCGTCTTTATTTCCTTCCCTTCCCATTGATAGGAAGCATACATTCCGTTACAAATATTTTTTGACTTATAGGTGAGTGATATACCACCTTCCTGATCGTCATAAGTTATATTCCATACATCGGTAGAGAACGTTCCGCCTCCACCCGCACAGTTAGAAAAGAAAAGAAACAGAAGAAGCATCAGGGATACTCCGGACATTTTTTGTAGTAGCAGCTTTTGGTTTTTCATATGGTATAATATTCTAGTGTAAAAAAATAAAGCATACCCGAATAAGAAACTTTTTTTCTCTTATTAAGGTATGCCACAAAGGTAAGGATTGGCAACTCCTTTACTATGTACAAACGATTCAAAAAATGATAAAAATACGGCAAATAAGCTCCAATGCGGGCTAAGAGAGGTATTTTATCTATTTTGTTCCCGCTCCTGCATCGACATTCTTTATCTCCTGCGTGATAACGATCTGCTTGCCGGATTGGTATTGTTTCTCAAAATCTTTGGGGGTCATGCCGAATTGTTTCAGGAACAACTTGCTGAAATAAGACGGTGAATTGATACCGACCATGTAGCAGATATCTCCGATACGGTATTTCCCTTCCTGAATAAATTCGGCTGCCTTTTTTAGCTTGATCAACCGGATAAAATCAAGCGGAGACAAGTTGAACAGCGTCTTGATTTTCCTTAACAAACTGGAACGGCTCATACAGAGTATGTCTGCCATACGTTCTACACCGAAGTTGTCATCGGTTATATTATCTTCAATCACTTTGATCACCTTATTCATAAATTCTTCATCCGCCTTATTCATCTGCATATTGTTGACGGAGAAGAACGGGCGTTTTGCGAAAGCTTCTCTCTCCCTGCGCCTGTTGTCGAGCAAAGACAGGACTTGTTCTTTCAGATAATTGAAAGAAAAAGGTTTCTCCACATAGGCTTCCGCACCATATTTCAGACCGTTGATCTTGCTGTCGATATCATTTTTAGCTGTCAGGAAGATGATAGGGATATGAGAAAGTTCCATGTCCGATTTTACTTCCTTGCAAAGTTGGTAGCCATCCATTACAGGCATCATGATATCACTGATGATCAAGTCTATATGGCTGCTCCGCAATATTTCCAGCGCTTCTACCCCGTTCATCGCTGTCTCTACGGTAAAGTTTTCCTGCAAGCGTTCGTGAATAAAGGTCAGCATGCTTTCATTGTCTTCCACCAGCAGGAGAGTATATCCATATATATCTGTCGTGACGGGGGTATGTTCGTCCAGTTCGACAATGTCCTTCTGTATGGTTTTATGGTTTTCCAGTTTCATGCCTTCCATATTCAAAGGAATGGTCAGTACAAAAACATTATTCTCCTGATTGGTATCCAGATAGATGGTACCTTTGTGCAATGACGCCAACGAACGTGCCAGAGACAATCCGATCCCCACCCCGTTGCGAGGCTTTTCTTTTCTGTCCACCTGGTAGAAGGGTTCGAATATATACTGGCTGACTTCTGCCGGAATCTTGTTTCCGTCACTGGTGACACGAATCGTAAAGCTGCCCTCTCCCTTTTCCAGTTCCACAAGTACATTCCGGCTGGCATATTTCAACGCATTATTGAGCAGGTTGCTCAGTATCTTGGTTATCGCTTCTTTATCCACAGCTGCCCATACCTGCTCTTCTGTCGATTTCAACTGCAATTCTTTGCGGTTCAAACTGAACGTCACTTCAAAGCGTTCCACGATTCCGGCAAGAAGTTCGGTAATGTCCACACTCTCAAATTTCATGGTCAGCTTGTTGGCGCCAATCTTCTGGAAGTCCAGCAGTTGCCCGGTAAGTTCCAGCAGGCGTTTGGTGTTCTGAACCATCACACTGATATATTTCTTCATCTTGGGTTCCTGTATTTCCATTTCCCCAATGGCTTCAAGGGGACCGTTGATCAGGGTCAAAGGAGTGCGTACTTCATGCGCTATCTCTGTGAAGAAGTCTACTTTGGATTCGTACAGTTCTTTCTCCTTTTCAATCTCGAACAGCTTTTGCCGCTCTTCCAGTTGTTTCTCCTTGCGGCGTTTGTACCATAAGATGACACCTACCACAATGAGGATAATACATACGGTATATACAACGTACGCAATGACAGACTGCCACCACGGAGGAAGAATGATAATAGACAGAGAGCGTGTGGACGACTCGGACTTATTGCCGTGAGTAGCCTGCACCCGGAAGGTATATTTTCCCGGCGGAAGTTTGGCATACGAAATATTCTGGTTGCTGGCTGCCCGTACCCAGTCCCTGTCAATTGGTTCCATACGATAATAGTATTGGTTGGACTCGGCAGTAGAGTAACTGAGCAAAGCCACGTCAAAACTGATATTGGACTGGTCGTAAGGCAATACAATTTCATCCGTATGTACGATGCATTGTTTTAAGGGTGAGCCGGGAGTATGAACCGTTACCTCCTTATTATATATACTAAACTTGGAAATGTAGACAGGAGGGAGCGGCTTCTCTTCTTCCTGAACCGTAGGGTCAAAAGCGATCAATCCGTCCACCCCGCCAAAATAGAATCGTCCATCCTGAGCTTTCAACGCCGACTGATAATTGAACTGGTTGCCCAACAGCCCGTCTTTGTTGGTAAAAACACGTATATCTTTACTCTCGGGATTAAACTTGACCAATCCTTTATTGGTGCCAAACCACAGATTTCCGGCATCGTCCTCCAAGATGTTATAAGCGACATCGTCCGGTAGTCCGTCTTCGATACTGAAAGTCGTAAAGTCATCCTGTGCTTCATTATACCTGCATATACCGCCACGGTCGGTAGAGAACCATATATTCCCCTTGCTGTCCTGCATGATGGAGCTGACGGAGTTCGAACTTAGAGAGTTGTCCACTCCTTCTTTATAAGAATAATTCTTATAAGAATTGGTTTTAGGATCACATTTCCATACACCATTTCCCATAGTAGCAAGCCAAATTATGCCATCTTTGGACTCCATTATATCAAAAACCCAGTTATATCCTACTTCTTCCACACGACGAAACTTCCTTTCCTTAGGTTGTGACACATATAATCCCCATCCAGGTCCTATCCAGGTACGACCTTTACTATCTTTTAAAAAACTATATACACTTCCTTCTTCAATATTCAATTCCTTATCACTGATATATTTAAGATGTTCACCAGGTATACTGATATCATTCATTCCTTGTTTAAATAATCCAACATATATATGATTTTCATAATGTTTTACTGATAGTGTAATGAGACGACCTGGAACATTATCATGTATCTGATGTACTTTACCTGTTCGAGGGTCCAATACATTAACACCATTATCTTCAGTACCTATCCAAATACACCCATTATTATCCTCTGCTAATCCACGGATACGTTTGGTATTCAAAGAATGTGAATCGCTCCCCGGTACGTATTTATCAAAAGTCAAGATACGATTAGGCAGATAGTTGACACCTCCAAACATTGTCCCGATCCAAATTCCTCCTTCATGATCTTTGTAAATAGAATAAATACTATTATCCGACAGGCTAAATGAACGCATCAAGTCTTCTTTCAAATGAATAACATTATTTTCTTTCTCATTAATAATGAAAATTCCATGAAGAGAGCCTACCCAAATTTCATCTCCGAAACACATCACATCTCGCAAAAATGTCTTTTTCTCACCAAGGAACGAAACTTCACTCAATTCATCTGTTCGAGTATTATATTTCAGCAAATCTCCTTCATGTATTCCCAAGATAGCATTCTCCTTCTGAAAACAAATACTTATAATTGTTTTGCCAATTAACGAACGTCCCATTCGGTCTGCCAGATATTGTTCAAACTTATCATCCCGATAATTATACTTGAATAAACCCACTCCTGAAGTGCCTATCCATACTTCACCCTGCTCATTGATACAAATACATTCCGGATTATTATTTTTTAAATTGTCTTTATCTAACAAAGAATAATGATGAACTTTTCCGTCTTTATAACGAAAAAGTCCCTGATCAGGAATCAACACCCAAATATTATCTAGTGAATCAGATAGGATTTCCGCTACCCAGTTATCAAGAGTTATTCCTTCTGATGAAGCTATTTTGAAACGTTTAAATACATCGACCGCCGGATTATATATATAAACTCCTCTGTCTGTACCAACCCATAAATTCCTTTCTTTATCCTCAAAAAGAGCACCAATATTATGATTACCCGTACCCTCCTCCAAATCATCACAATCAAATTGAAGAATGGAAGTTCCGTCATAGCGGTTGAGTCCGTTTTTTGTCCCAAACCACATAAATCCATAGCTATCCTGTAAGATTGCTTTTACATTACTTGCCGACAATCCATTTTCTCCATTGACATGAGTGAAATAAAAATCGGAACGTTCCTGCGCACGAACGACACAGATAGAGAGTAACAACAAATAGTTCAGGAGGAACAATCGCATCAGGTGTTTTTTCATATATTATAGAGCTATTATATTTGCTATGCGGGCAAATATACGCCAAAAAATGGTACACAGAAAGCAGTTGACGCATTTGTTTCAGTAATAGCCGCATTTGTGCATTTTTTAAATAACCTTCCCGGATACCTTTGCAGCATCATTGAATAACTATTTTATAACATGAGAAACATAACGAGATCATTAGGCCTGATTATCGGGGCCGCACTTCTGTTTAGTGGTTGCCTGCCATCGGAGGCGACCGAAGATACGATGAAATTATGGTATGACAAACCCGCCGACGAATGGATGAAATCTCTTCCTTTAGGAAACGGTCGTCTCGGAGCAATGGTATATGGTGGCGTGGAAACGGAAACCATCGGCCTGAACGAATCGACTATGTGGTCGGGAGAGTACGACGAACATCAACAACGCCCGTTGGGAAGAGATAAACTCGACCAGATACGGAAGCTGTTTTTTGAAGACAACCTCGCCGAAGGCAACCACATTGCCGGAAACACGATGGCAGGAAGTCCTCATTCCGCCGGAACGCATCTTCCGATCGGTGACTTGAAACTGAATTTCACCTACCCGGAAGGAGAATTATCGGACTATCATCACGAACTGGACTTAACTACCGCCACCAATACCGTCACCTACAAAGTAGGCGATACAGAATATACCCGCCAGTGCATCGCCTCCAATCCGGATGACGTAATTGCGATGCATATAAAAGCCAGCCGTCCGGAATCCATCACAGTGGAACTGGAACTGCAACCACTCCGGAATGCGGAAGTCGTAGCTTCCGGCAATCAACTGATTTATACCGGCAATGCCGAATTTGAAAAACACGGCAGAGGAGGCGTATTGTTTGAAGGACGCATCGCCGCAGAGATAAAAGGAGGGACCATCAAAGCGGACGGAAAGAAACTTCTCATCGACAAGGCTACGGAAGTACTCTTACTGTCTGACGTACGTACCAATTATAAGAATACGACATTTGCAGGATACGACTATCAGCAAAAATGCAAGGAAACAATTGAAGCAGCCTCCAAAAAGAGTTTCAAGACACTGAGAAATACACATGTAGAAGACTATACCCCACTTTTCTCCCGGGTAGCCCTCTCGTTCGGAGAAAATGGAAAATTCAGCCATTTGCCAAACGACCAGCGCTGGGCACGAGTGAAAGCAGGAGAATCTGATCCGGGACTGGACGCTTTATTCTTCCAGTATGCCCGTTATCTGCTGATTTCGTCTTCACGTCCCAACTCTCCGCTACCCGTAGCACTGCAAGGGTTCTTCAATGATAATCTGGCTTGCCACATGGGCTGGACGAACGATTATCATCTGGATATCAATACGGAACAGAACTACTGGATCGCCAATGTAGGTAACCTGCCCGAGTGTCATCTCCCGCTTTTCGACTATATCAAAGACCTGTCTGTACATGGTTCAAAAATAGCTCAGGACTTATATGGCTGCAAAGGATGGACCGCCCACACTACATCGAATCCGTGGGGATACGCAGCCGTATCAGGCAGTATTCTCTGGGGACTGTTCCCGACCGCCTCTTCGTGGATCACTTCTCACGTGTGGACACAGTACGAATATACACAAGACAAAAACTTCCTGAAAGAAACCGCTTATCCTTTATTAAAGAGCAACGCTGAATTTCTGCTGGATTATATGGTGACAGATCCCCGGAACAATTACCTCGTGACGGGTCCCAGCATCTCACCGGAGAACAGTTTCCGCTATCAGGGGCAAGAGTTTTGCGCATCCATGATGCCGACCTGCGACCGTGTACTGGTTTATGAGATATTCTCCGCATGCCTGAAATCTACGGAAATATTGAATGTCGATGCTGCATTTGCCGACAGCCTCCGTACCGCCATCAGCAAACTCCCTCCTTTCCGCATCAGTGCCAACGGAGGAGTACAGGAATGGTTCGAAGACTACGAAGAAGCACATCCCAACCACCGTCACACCACACACTTGTTATCGCTCTATCCTTATTCGCAGATTACATTAAATAAAACACCCGAACTGGCGAATGCAGCCCGCATCACTATTGAAAGACGTCTGGCCGCCAAAGACTGGGAAGATACGGAATGGAGTCGTGCCAATATGATTTGCTTCTATGCCCGCCTGAAAGATCCGATAAAAGCATACAACAGTGTAAAGCAGTTATTAGGACCATTATCCCGCGAAAACATGTTCACTGTCTCTCCTGCCGGAATTGCCGGAGCAGGTGAAGATATCTTCGCCTTCGACGGAAACACAGCCGGAGCCGCAGGCATCGCAGAAATGTTGCTGCAAGGCTACGATAACCGGATTGAACTGCTTCCCTGTCTGCCGGAAGAATGGAAAAACGGAAGCTTCAAAGGACTTTGCGCCCGCGGTGGAATCGAACTGGATGCAAGCTGGAAAAATGCTCAG